>ENA-OROZ01000034-OROZ01000034.1-human-gut-metagenome-genome-assembly--contig:-NODE-34-length-136868-cov-40.876218_pt1 | contig 136868 bp, 145 predicted proteins | sample MGYA00242138_ERZ509066 | MGnify/ENA primary metagenome ERZ509066 (study PRJEB26280, sample SAMEA2338691) | human gut metagenome | biome: human gut; feature: human-associated habitat; material... | reverse complement strand
CAGCCATAAAGCACTGCTCACAAAAAAAAACAATAGGATTAATTTTCGCATAATATTAGAAAGTTGTTAGTATTAAATAAATTCTTCTCGTCATATCTCGAATTTGTGCGGCCTTCCTACTTCATTGAGGAGAGGAAAACACTGTTCCCCACAATTTTATACTCCAATGGAATGGCATTCTTTATCAGATTCAGCACAGCCCCTACACTCTCTTTTTTCTTCAGTGTACCCGAGTAAGTCTTGCTTACATCTATGTTCGGTGCCAGAATTACCCTCACCCCATACGAATTCTCCAATGTACGCGCAATGGTGTATAGGTCAGCCTTCTCAAAGACAAACTCATTATTGTGCCAGTTTTCGATTCCCGTATCCACCTGCTTCACCACCAGACGCCTAGTCATTCCGTTCAGCTCGGCTTTCTGTCCGGGGGCAAGGATAATCATACCCTCGCCATGATTACCTTTCACCTCTACTTCGCCTTTCAAAAGGGTAGCTACTGCAGACATCTTAGCCTTGTCAGACTTGAGGTTGAAAACAGTTCCCAATACTCTGACCTGCATGACCTCACTCTGTACGACAAACGGTTTTTCCGGATTCCTCATCACCTCAAAATATCCTTCTCCTTCCAGATAAACCTTTCTTCCCTTCCCTGCAAACTCATGTGGATATTTCAGGGTAGTGTTTTTATTCAGCCAGACTTTGGTTCCATCCGGCAGTTTCAGTTCCTTAATCTTATCATGAGTGGTGACAGCCAGTAATGTTTCCGGCTGGCTATAAGTCTGATAAAAAAGATAGCCGAAAGTACCCAAAAGGAAGAAGCCCACAAATACGGCCGCATACCGTATCCACCCAACCATCCTCCGTACCTTGTATTGTTTCGTCTTCTCTTGTTCCAGCCTTTTAAACAATCGCTTTTCGGCCTTTTCTATGTCTTGTGTATTCGAAGTATCCCCCAGTCTCCCCAAGTGGTAAATCTCCTCCAGCCTGAACAATTCGCGTGCATTCTCACCCGACTCTTCCAGCCAGGCGTTCACCTCACGAAGTTCATCTTCCGTACATTCACCCATAAGGAACTTGGCCAATATCTCCTCATTCAACTTATTCATTCTTTCCTTCATTATGATAATAAAACAACGCTGCTCGCAAAAACACTTACTTTCCCGATGAAAAACAGAGCCAACATCAGGTTCAGATACCCCAGTTTATCACGCAGCAACTTCAAAGCTTTGTACATGTGGGCCTCCACCGTACGCAATGACACTCCCATTGTATCAGCTATCTCCTTATTCTTCATATCATGCAGATAGCTGAGTTTGAATACCATCCGGCACTTGTCCGGCAATTCATTGATGGCATCGGACAGCTTCCTCCTGAGTTCGGCATCCTCTATCCGTTTCACCACATCATTGCTGTCAGGTTGATAGAACTCAACCCTCTTTTTATGGATTTCGAGCATGACAGCCTCATAGCCACTCACAATGTCCCGATGCTTCAGAACGTTCAAGGCACGGGTATACACCGCCCTATACAGAAAAGCCTGAATCTGCTCTCCCACCTTCATGGTATCTTTCCGCTTCCACAGCTCCACGAAAACATCCTGTACCACATCTTCCGCATCTTCTTCCCCCACAATGCGTGTGGCATAGAACAGCAGGTTGGTATAATACCTGCGGAAAAGGGATTTATATGTCAAGTCGAAATGTTCATTCATATGTTAGCCGGTTATCGGGGACTGTACCATGCCTGACCTGGCTTATCCCCCATTTCAAATTCGAAAACACTTCCATCCATTATCTGTTCATGCGTAATATAACTTTTGTCATAGTTCTTACCGTTGAGTTTGACAGATTGAATGTAGCAATTTTCCTTGCTCACCGCCGGCGCCAGTACCGTAAAGGTCTTTCCACCGGGCAGGTGCATCTTCATTTCCGGATATAGGGGGGTACCGATTTCATATTTTCCACCAACCGGGTCTACCGGATAAAAGCCCATCGCACTGAACACATACCAGGCGGACATCTGTCCGCAATCCTCGTTGCCGCACAAACCGGCAGGAGTGTTCAGGTAGAGTTCACGCATCACCCGGGCTGCATATTTCTGGGTTTTCCAAGGTTGATCCACAGCATTGAACAGATAGATGACGTGATGGCTAGGCTCATTTCCATGCGCATACTGGCCAATCATCCCGGTGCTGAAAATAGGCAACTCATCATCTGCAGAAGGATTGTAAGTAAACATACTGTCCAGCTTCTGGGCAAACCGTTCCTTACCTCCGGTCAAAACTATCAAACCGTCAATATCCTGCTGCACAGACCAGAAGTATTGCCAGCCGTTGCTCTCGCAGATGTGCGGAGTATAGTCGTCCGGCGAGAAGTTCCGGATAAACTCTCCCTTGTCATCACGGGGCTGCATGAAAGAACTTACCGGATTGTAGACATTCCGGTAATTACGGGAACGCTTATAAAACTCGTCCGCAACCTCCTTATCGCCCAGCTTCTCTGCCATACGGGCTATACAATAGTCATCATATGCATATTCCAGTGTTTTAGAAAGTGACCAGTTTTCCGAATTATACTGATCTGTCACATTATAAGGAACATAGCCATATTTCTTATATAACCCAATGCCACGATAGGAATCGATATTGGCAGTAGCTACACAAGCCTCCAAGGCCTTTTTCGCATCGAAGTCCCCAATACCTTTCAGATAGGCATCTACAATAACCGGCACAGAGTGGTAACCTATCATCATATCTGTCTCGCCCCCCTGAAAATTCCATACGGGAAGGCGGCCGTTCTGTTCGAAGAAGGCGAGGAAGGACTTCACCATATCATTCACCCGTTCCGGCTCAATAAAAGTATAGAGAGGATGAGCCGCACGGTAAGTGTCCCACAAGGAGAAAGTACTGTAATTTGTCCAGCCCTCTACCCGGTGCACTTGCTTGTCGGGACCGTAATAGGCGCCGTCCACATCACTGTAAATGGTAGGAGCAATCATCGAATGATATAAAGCTGTATAGAACTTGACTTTCTCATCGCGGTCATCGCATTTTATTTCTATCCGGGACAATTGTTCGTTCCAATCATCCTGCACAGCAGCCAGGTATTTGTCGAAATCATCATCAGGTACTTCTGCTGCTAGATTACGTGCCGCCCCTTCCATACTTACACCGGAGATGGCAGTACTGACAAGAATCTGTTCTCCTTCCTTAGTCTGAAAGTCGAATCGTGCAATGACAGATGTCCCTATCCGCTTGCCTTCTTTCTCTATGGCAGCTGTATCGAGCTGCATCGCAGCAAACGGTTTGGAGAAACGTGTACGGAAGTAGAGGCGCTGGTCGCGTGCCCAACCGTCAGAGTAACGGTAACCTTGCACCGTTACCGAATCGACGGCTTCTATGTGAGAATCATTGGTAAAATCCCAATTCATGGCTTTCCGCAAATTCAGGAAAACGGCAGCATCGGCTTTTGGGAAAGTATACCGCTGAATGCCACAACGCTCGGTGGCCGTCAACTCTACATTTATATTATAATCTTTCAGACGCACCTGATAATATCCAGCGCTTGCCGACTCTTCCGAATGAGAGAACAAAGAGTGAATGCCGAGCGGAGCTTCCGCCTCCTTATAAGGCAATGTCACCGGCATAAAAGAGATGTCATACAAGTCACCAGCGCCGGTTCCGGAGAGATGGGTATGGCTAAAGCCTGCAATGGTACTGTCCGGATAAAAATATCCGGAAATACGGTCCCAGCCCGGCAGTCCGTTGTCAGGACTGAGCTGCACCATGCCAAACGGCGCCTGAGCACCCGGATAGGTGTTTCCAGTAAAATCTGTACCGATAAAGGGATTCACAAACTCTGTATAAGACACACTCTTCACATCCGACACCTGCGAGGTGCATGCCAGAAAGGATGAAAAGACCACAAACAAACAACAAGATTTTATCAAATTCATAACATTATAGGGTTAACGTGTATAGTATAACAACCTAACCGGATAAAACACTTACACATCTTGTCACTTTTCTACAGAATTCATGCAAACAAAAGTAATACAAAATTCCGATTAATCCTCTTTTTTATTTTGTAAAAATATACTTTACACTATCTTTGACAAGGATAATCAAAAAACTTGTATCTGATTGAGTATCAGATTGGAATGAAGGAGTTGCGGATTTATGGTAACGATTTAGCGAAAGTGCAAGTGCACTGATATTCTGTGATTTACTTTGCCTCACAACTCTGTATGCAAAGGTACACTTTTTATTCGGGTACTCCAAGGAATTGCTCATATTTCTGTGTTTTGAGCGTGATTTCTTGACCTGTTCTTGACCTGTTCGTTACTGTTCTTCCGTAAAAGTGAGTATTTATGTAGGAAAGGCGTTGGCTGAAACGAGTTCAGACAACCTCTTTCCTACTATGGCATATCCGAAAGGAATGTCCGCTTTTGAAGCCTAAACTCTCGTTTAGACAATCGGCAAGCGGACAACCCTTTCATGGCTATGCGAGAGAGGTACTTTTACGGGGTCTTGCCGTTTTCTTTTTTTGTTGTTCTTCTTGGCGCAAGTGAAACCGTGCTGATGATTCACCCTTACGTGGTAAGGGCCGGTCATCGGCACTGGCGGCATGGCTGAAAGAAAGTCCGCATATCCGCATCAAACCGAGGGTTTGACGATGGATGTGCGGATTATCTTTCTTACGGCACAACCGCCTTTACCACTTGCGCCTTTTGTTTCTTGTTGAAAGCGGAACTGGAATAGGTACAGCCAACCACTTGCCACTCACGGGTGAGCCACAAAAGGTTGTCTGCACCGCCGAAGCCAGAGAAGAATGTCCGTAAGTGTCTGTCCGAACAAGTCGGATAGGCATATACGGGCATACTTCTTTGTGGGGCTTCGGCTTGTTCACGCTTTCAAGCGATTCTCCAAGTTAGAGTACGTTTTCTTTTCTCATGCAGTTCCGCATTTTGAAGATGTTCCATTCAATCTGCCTCTTGTTACGCTTACCTCCATTTTGCGACTTCCAGACGACGCATCAGGTGGTCATTCTCGTTCGGCTGCAAAGGTAACTCCGGGATTTGCCGGAAAAGCAAGGTCAAGCCTCCTGTTTTGCGAGAAAAATCTCCAGCCCTACGGGTAGTATTTTTCCCGAAAAACCTTGCATTTCCGAATCCCTACCTTGATGGGGCAACCGAAACGAAAACGACCGATGCGACAGGAAGACGCATAAAAAAAATGTCGGATAACCTAGAGGCAGATAAGAAGTTTTAAAACTCAACTCCCTCAGCTCTTGGATCCGCATATAAAAATTAAAAACAGAACGGATATGGCAACAACAATGGCAACAAAATTCGTCGAATGGGAAGTTCCAGAACTGGACACCTTACAAGACAGCAAGGTTTACAGACTCCGCCACAAACTCAACAACGGAGGCAAGATGAACCGAGAGGAGAAGGATTGGCTCACGCACTATGTGAACTTCAACACCTACTTCACGACCGCAGTACCTCTCATGGGGTGGAAATTCGACTTCTCCGATGTACTCCGCCCCTACCTTGTATGCCAATACGGAAGGTGGAACGAGTATCAGGCAGCGGACAAGACGGCACTGAGAAACGTGATTTACGGCAGGATAGACAACATCGTAGAACTTCAAAACGGCAACAGACAATGACAGCAGCAATGGACATCAGACAGACGGCACACTACATGGCGGTAGCTATATGCACCCTCATCGTGCAGGCGTTCCTTTGGCTCATCGGCATCCTTTGGAGCGTCATCAGAGAGATTGTGAACGGAGTGTTCAGAGTGGTGATAAGCGTGATAGTGCTCATGCTCTCCCTCATCACCTTCTTCGGACTTCTCCTTTGGTTACTCACCCTTTAACCCCCTACGGCAATGGCAAAGAGAACAAGCAAGACGGCAGCGCAGCAGTGCAGGTACTACGAGGTGGACAACATCTTCGAGTACATGGTGGAAACCTACATCAACGGCAACCACAACACGTTCAGCGAATTGTACCACGAACTGAACAAGGAGGCACGGCAGGACTTCGTGGAGTTCCTTTTCAACGAGGTCAATCCGCAGTACCACAGAGAGATTATCAAGCAAATGTTATAACCCCTATAAACTGACAGCGATATGAACAGAACGACCGAGAAGATACCCACATGGAGTTTGTGCTACCTCATCAATGGCGATGCAACGGCACTGACAGATGATGAAATCCGAATGGTGGACGAGTGGGTCAGCCAATGGCAGGTGGAAATCGTTTCGCCCCTCATGGACGAGGACGGCAGCACACACCCCTATTTCAGCCACTACCCCCTCTTCGGACTGCCCACCGAGGTGGAGGACTGCGAGATACTTTACAAGAACGACAACCTATAAAACAGCAAGCGACATGAAAGGAACAGACCATTTCAAGAGAACGATACAGATGTACTTGGAGCAGCGTGCAGCGGAGGACGAACTCTTCGCCAAGAACTACCGCAACCCTGCCAAGAACATCGACGACTGCATCACCTACATTCTGAACTACGTGCAGAAGAGCGGCTGCAACGGCTTTTCAGACGGAGAGATTTACGGACAAGCCGTACACTACTATGACGAGAACGAGATAGAGGTAGGCAAACCCCTGCAATGTCAGATAGCCGTGAATCATGTAGTGGAACTCACAGCAGAGGAGAAGGCGGAAGCACGTCAGCGAGCCATCCGCCAATACCAAGACGAGGAACTGCGCAAGATGCAGAACCGACAGAGAGCAAGGGCAGCCAAGCCACAGAAACCCCAAGTTGAACCCTCCTTATTCGATTTTGAAGTATGAGACCGAGAAACAAGTTTGAGAAAGCGGTGCTTGCCGAGAGCAGGCACCTGCGCCCCATCAGCAAGCGACAGCTGAAATGGGCATTTCGTGAGTGTGTAAACCACTATGCCTACCGGTTACCCAAGGGGCGCACCACCTGCATGGACTGCGGACACACATGGCAGACGGACGGCACAGCACGCACCTGCACCTGCCCCCACTGCAAGGCACGTCTGCAGGTGAAGAACACCTTGGAGCGCAAGTTGCAGCAGAAGCAGTATTTCACCCTACTCACCACCTGCGGAGAGTATCAAGTGCTGCGCATGTACCTCCTCATCGTGGAAATGGAGAAAGGCTGCAAGGCTACTCCCACCGCCCTTGAGATAGGCGGCTATTGGTGGAACAAGCAGGGCAAGCGCACCATCGTAGCCATACAGCGCACGTTGGGCAGATACATTGACACCTTCACCTTTGCCTCACCCATGGCAATCCGTGGCGACAACCTTGCCTACCAGCATATTGCCCACATGCCCCTCTGCCCCGAATACAAGGTGGTGGACGAGCTGCGCAGGAACGGCTTCCGAGGTGACTTCCACGACATCGTACCCACGAAACTCATCCCTGCACTCTTGTCCGACAGCCGTGCGGAAACGCTGATAAAGGCAGGGCAACACCCCATGCTGCGCCACTACCTCAACTCCTCCTGCAACATGGAGGACTATTGGGCATCCGTGAGAATCTGCATCCGCAACGGCTACACCATTCCCGACGGCTCTCTTTGGTGCGACACGATAGACCTCCTGCGCCACTTCGCCAAGGACATACGTCAGCTGAAGTACGTCTGCCCGACCGACCTCAAAGCCCTCCACGACAAGTTGGCAGCAAAGAGGCAGGAGCAGTTGCAACGCGAGCGGACAGCGGAAGAGCGTGAGCAGGCTATCAAGGACGAGAAGAAGTTCCTCAAAGAGAAAGGCATGTTCTTCGGACTTGTGTTTGCCGATGAACTCATTTCCGTCAAGGTGATAGAGAGCGTAGAGGAAATGATATTGGAGGGCAAGGCGATGCACCACTGCGTAGGCACTTACTACAAGCGAGCCGACTCCCTCATACTTTCAGCCACCATTGACGGCAGGCGCATCGAGACGATAGAGGTGTCGCTGAAGACCCTCCAAGTGGTTCAGAGCCGAGGCGCGTGCAATGCCAACACCGAGTATCACGACCGCATCATCAATCTTGTAAACAGCAACATCAACCTTATCCGTCAACGGATGAAGGCAGCGTAATAGAAACGATTATGACTACACAAATGACCATCAACGGACTCAGTACCTGCACAGCGGCAGGTACTGAGAAGTACGAGAGATTTCAATCGGGTGTCGGCAGACGCAAGCGTACCCTTGTGCAATACGACTACCGCCACACGGACGGAGAACTATTCTCCTGCGTGAAGCCCACGTTGGACGAGTGCCGACAGAAACGTGACGAGTGGCTGAAAAAGAAGGAGGACTGACTATGAGCGAGACCTATCAAACGCTGATTGTCAAGTTCAATGAGCCTATCACAACATTGGACGGAATGTTTGACGATGCCGAAGCATGGGGAGTTTCCACCTTGAAAGGGTGGATAGACAACTACGAGAGTAGCCGTTTCACCGCCATTGACAGCCATACGGCAGTCATCACGAGCGAGTACAACATGGAATGTCTGAAAGAGTGGTTGGAGAAGTACACACCCATCACTGAGAAAACTGAATTATAAGAAACTAACGAGCGTTTAAGCGGTGTCCGCACCGCCTAAACCTAAAACCAAAAGGCAATGAATACGATAGCACGGACTATATTGGAGCAGATAGGCGGCAAGCGTTTTGCCGTCATGACAGGCAGCAGGGACTTTGTGGATATGGGCAACGGACTGCGCATGAGCCTTGCGAGGAACAAAACCAGTGCCAACCACCTTGACATCATCTATGATGCAGGGACAGACCTCTACAACATGCGCTTCTACCGCAAGACGTTCAGCAAGAAGACCTTTGAGAGCAAGTCGAAGGACGTAGAAGTACATGAAGGCATCTTCTTTGATATGTTGGAGGAGGTATTCACGCAAGTGACGGGACTCTATACACACTTTTGAGAGGTGGGCGGCGCAAGCCGCCTACTTTCTTTCATGAGCAGGGCAAGCGGAAAAAGAAAGTAGCAAAGAAACCTTTGTGCCAATCTACGATAGTATTCACAAAAACAAGTTTTAGTCATGGAAACAATCAGACAGAACGGAAAATCATCTTGCACAGCAATGACGGAACAAGCATAAAGATGTTTTTCAGTAACCTCACGGGAAAGAATTTTCAAGGTCAGAAATATGTGGAGTATATCTGGTATATTGCAATCGGGAACATGGGATTTTCGCCCGGTATCATTGAGTATTTCAGGAACGGTGATGTAATCGACATGGGAACAATCCCGAATGTATGAAAGCGGAAACTCCGATGAAGTTGCGGCTTCATCGGAGTTTCTTTTGGTTCGCCCAGCACGAACGTATTCTAACGGGTGCAAGTCCCCAAGTCGCCCTAACAGTGGGAAGGCTACAGCCGAAAGCAAAGGTATCCATCGTGAGGTGGAATCTGAAGGAAGCCGTAGGCAAACATCTGACCTGACGTACAGAAACTTGATACGAAGGCTTAAGAGAGTGGATAAGTCTGCCAAACAAGACAAAGTCCCATAACTGTTCGGAACTCTCAAAGTAAATCAAGCGGGTATAAGGTGGAAAGAATACGTCCATAACTGGGGAGGTCTCAAGGGCGAGTCCGCAAGGGCAAGCAGTAACAACGAACCTTGAGAAGTCAGCAGAAGCCATAGTAGCCGATATAGGTAAAAAAAATCAGCAATCGGTGAAGGGCAGAACTTTAACCAAACAAGTGTTCATATTATTACCAAATGCAAGTAGAAATGCAGAAAACAAAAGAAAACATTGGCTGGCGCCAGAAAGGTAGGACGGAATCCGAGAGCAATGGCGTAGTGCAGACTTACATGGGGATAGTAGATGATAATCTTGTTGAAGTGCAATTAGGCAAAGATGATTTGCTTGAACGCATCCTATGTCCCGACAATCTGCGTAAAGCCTATAAGCAGGTAGTCGGCAACAAGGGAGCGGGAGGCGTTGATAAGATGGGAACGAGCGAACTGTTGCCATACCTAAACCTCCACCTGAGCGAACTCATTGAAAAGATTAAGTCGGGTAAATACAAACCGACAGCCGTGAGAAGGGTAGAGATACCGAAGGATAACGGCAAGAAGCGCCAACTCGGCATACCAACCGTAGTTGACCGCTTTATTCAACAAGCGATAAGCCAGGTGCTGATGGAAGAATATGAACCACTGTTCAGCCCCAACAGTTTCGGCTTCCGCCCCAACCGTAGCGCACAAGATGCTATACAACGTGTGCAGCAATACGCAGAAGAAGGTTACCGCTATTGCGTGGACTTGGATTTGGAACGTTTCTTTGATACGGTCAACCATAGCAAACTCATACAAGTATTATCGGAAAGGATAAAGGACGGCCGAGTAGTTTCGCTCGTCCATAAATACTTGAATGCCGGAGTTATGGTAATACATAAGTACGAGGAAACCACCGAAGGAGTCCCGCAAGGTGGACCACTGAGCCCAATATTGAGCAACGTCATACTGAATGAACTTGATAAGGAACTCGAGCGTAGGGGACATTCTTTTGTCCGCTACGCAGATGACTGCATAGTACTTGTAAAGAGCCTCCGTGCAACCGAGCGGGTAAGAGACAGTATTGCCAACTATGTTGAGAAGAAACTATTCTTGAAAGTCAACAAGGAAAAGACAGTGATAGGTACATTGGCGGGCAAGAAGTTTCTTGGCTACAGTTTCTACTGACTGCGAGAAGGCAGATACGGAATCACTGTGCACAAGAAGAGTAAGGAGAAGTTCCTTCGCGAACTGAAGTCCATTACCAAGCGCAGTAACGGCAAAGGTTTATCGTGGTTGAAGAACCGCTTGACGGAATACATCCGTGGTTGGATAGGATATTACTATCTGGCAGATATGAAAACATTTCTCCAAAGAACGGAGGAATGGTATCATAGACGCATACGGTGTTATATCTGGAAATGTTGGAAACGAGTCCGTACTCGTTTCAAGAACCTCATGAAATGTGGCATTGGCAGATGGCGGGCATGGCAATGGGCAAATACCCGCAAGGGGTATTGGCGCATAGCGACGAGCCCTATTCTAAAGAGTGCCATAACGAATGATAGACTTGTTAGGCAAGGTTATCCCTCACTTCTTGGCATCTATACCAAATTGCATAGCAATTAGAGAACCGCCGTATGCCGAACGGCACGTACGGTGGTGTGAGAGGTCGGAAAACGATAGTAGGAAGAAAACTGCTTCGTTTTCCTCCTACTCGATGGGATATGGACTGAGCGTGTCTAATCTAACCCTTTCGCTTCTCGCTCTTCATCTCGTTCTTGTGCGTACTTCATTCCATTGAATGACTCTGCATCCATTCCTTCCATTAGATTGCTTTCAATCCACCTGGGCAAAATCTTTGCTGCGTCTGGTGTTAATCTTAGAGCATAATTCATCGGCTCATGTACAATCATGGTATCTTCGCTACCATTTGCTGGCTCCACTCTGAAAAAAAAGATTGATTCTGTATTGCCAACAGACGCTTGATAAAATTCGTATATCTCATGATAATTCATATCAATCGAATCAACGAAGCCTTGAAAATCTTTTGTTACGTTTGAATATGACATAAGTTGAGTTTTTAACGGTTTTCTTAAAAGAAGTGCAAAAAACGTGCCAATAGGAATTTGACACGTCTTTTGTCAGTTTGTCTTTTCTATTACGGAATATACAGCAGTACAAACTCCGCTTTCCTGCGTTTGAGTAGCACTTTGTGCCGTTTCCCTTTGTAGTTGCAGAAAGCGATGTACTCCTGATAAACGTTGCGGTCGCCTGCCTCTAACTTCCTTATCAGCGTGCTTTTGGGTATCTTGTCGCTCCCCAAAAGCCGATATGGGCCGACATTGTAGGCAAGCGTGGCAAGCAAGAGAGAATCTTTCCCGAACTTGCGGAACATGGCACAGAACTTCTGCAAATCCTTTCGCAGCAACGCCTCGCCCTGCTTGCGTGTCATAGTTCTTGCGGAATACCTTTCGCCCGGTTGCAACTGATGACCATATCCGACGTACGGATGATGTTTTTCGGTATGCCAGCCCTCGAAGAACTTGATGCAGCGTACCGCCCGCTCAAACCGTGGCAGGCGATATATCCTTGCCGCCTCCATGCGGTCGCCCTGTGCAAGCAGAGGGCAGACCGTCAGGAGCGCACAGCAGATTGCCATGAATATCCGCATCATCACGACAAGGGTTTGAAATTACCGATGGGGACTACGGACAGCGTCTCGTCCTTCACATTCTGGTTGTTGAAGTCAAACTCCAGTTCGTAGGCATTCCCGAAATTGTCCTCCACCACCACGATGAAGTTCTGTGCCTCGCTGCATCCCGATGTGTAATACAGGCGGAACTTTTCGTTTTCAAGCAGGTAGCGGTCGTTGGGCAGGAACGTAATACCGTTGTCCATCTTCAGCGTACCCTCACCCTCAAACTGGAAATAGCGGATGGTGTAGAGCGCATTGGCATAGTTGCCCTCCTTCTTCATCTCGCAGCGTATCTCTACCGTCTGCCCCCTCGTCACCTTGTTGGGCACGGGCATCGTCTCCACCGTGAACGGATAGGACTGCTGGATGTCCAGCTCGTCGTCGCAAGAGGCAAGGAAACACCCCATCAGCCCTACGAACAAGACGGTTGCCATACTCATAAGTTTCACTCTCAGGTTCTTGTTGTTCTTGATGTTCATTGTTATTCTTTGTTTTGATGATTACTGATTTTCTGTTTGTCCACAAGGTACTCGTTCAAGTCCTTGTAGCCCGAATAGAGTCCGGAATGGTCTTTCACACGCTCCCCAAAATGCTTCCGCAGGACTTCTACCGTCCTGCGTCCGGCATCGTCATGGTCGAGGTGACAGACTATCTCTTGGTAGTTCTCCAAGGCAGGTATTGCCTTGTCCACATTGGCTACGGAGTTCAGCACAAGGCTGTCCTCCTCATACCCGATGCCCAGAGTCATCGCAGAAAGCCAATCCATAAAGCCCTCGTAGAGGTGGCAACGACTGCTTCCCTGTCTGAATGAAGAAAAGTCCTTCGGCGGTATGCAGCCCTTGAAGAAGCGGTTGCGCAGCTCAAATCCACGGCTACGATTGCCGAAACCGATGGCAAAGTACCGCTTGCCGTAGAGCCGGAAATGGACTTCCTTGCAATGCCGTTGGGCAATCGCCGGAGCAATCCCACGCTCCTCCACATACGAGAGCAATGCCCGATGACTTAACGGCCTTATCTCCATCTCCTCAAAGACAGGCTTCTTTTCCACGGTCTTATGAGGACGAGGTTCTATCTGCGGAAGCGGAACGATGCCCGCTTCCGTGATAAACCTAACCTGCTCCATGAAGTCGCTGCTACGCACAAACTCGCCTGCCAGCGTGAAGATGTCACCGCCCTTGCCCAGACCGAAGTCGTACCAGACTTGCTTGTCCACGTTCACACGTAACGAGGGAGTGCGCTCCGTGCGGTAAGGTGCGGCATACCACCATTCATTGCCCCTTTTTCGGATAGGTTCATGCCCCAAACGTGCGAGAAAGTCCGCCAGCGGTATCTGCCTCAATGCGTCAATCTCCATGCGCTCCTTCAGTTGCCTTTGGCTTCTTCCGTCACGATTCGGAATAGCCCGAATAAATTCGGTCTCTTCTCTCACTGCTCCGTCAGTTAATGATGAACTTCACACCCACGCCGAACTGCGTATGGAAATGCCCTGTGGAGTTGCCCCACAGACACCGTTCACGGAGATTGGCGAGCAGGGCAACACGGTCGGCCACATAAAACTCCACATCGAGTGTCAGCGCACCGCCATAGATGAAGGCATCCTTGTCGTGGAGCATCGCCCCGTCATGCAGCACCTTGTCGCCCCAGTTCACTGTCTCATAGCCTGCAAGAGCCGAAGCCCCGGCATAGACAAAGAGCGTCTTCCTTGCATCCGACAGCACTTTCAGATAGTAGCCACCTTCCGCCGTAAACTGCGCCACGGGTATTTTCTTCTCCTTGTAGGGCATGTTCTTCAACAGGTATTCGCCACCGAACACCCACTTGTTGCCCCCTTGGGTATAGGTGGAGAGTGCTGCACCAAGACTGTACCCGCCATCGTTGCCACCAAGTTTGAAGCCGTCCGCCATGTTCGCCCTCACCTCGATGCCCTGCATCTTCGGGAGGCATCGCTGGGCGTGCGCCTGCCCCGTGAACAGGGCAAGCGACGCGAAGATTATTGCGATGTACTTTCTCATGGTCAGCGCACTTGAAGTTCGTTGATGGTATTGGCACGCACCAAATCCTCGTTCTCAATCACGAAGGATTGGTGACGACCACCGTTCTTCTCATTCAGTTCCACCACGAGGCACTTGTCGTCAGGGATGGTGAACTTCGCCATCGTGAACACCGTGCGCTCGCTCTTTTTGCCAGGCACGCAGGTAGCATAATTCTGCGCACGGAGTGGCAGGACAACCTGCTCCTGCACGGCGGTACGTTTCGCCACCTTCTTGTCCACAATCTTCCATGTCACGTAGTCCACATCAAACGGCACGTTGCTCTGGTTCTTGATTTCCGTGTGGAAATACAGCAGCCCGTTGTGCGTGTAGATGCCTTTCAGCAGGTACTGGATGCCGAAACGCTTGCAGCCGATGTGCTTCACCTCACGCTTGTTCTGCTTGTAGATGGACTTCATGATAAGGCGCACCAGCATCGGACTCTCGCTGCCCAGCTCCTTCAAGTAAATCTCCTGCGCATTGTTCGGACGGTTCACCGCCTCCCCATCGTGGATGAAGTCGCACATCTCCACATTGAGCAGCAGCGGCTCCTTGGCATACTTCACGTTGAACGTGTAAAAGCTGCCGTCCTCCGTGATGACGCTCATGTTCGTCTCGTTCTTGAAGTTCTTCACGGTCGCCTTCACGCGGATCACGTTCTCCGCACCGTCCGCCTTGCCCGCTATCAGGTTGGGCGATCCCAAATCCACATAGCGCACCTCCGCCGGAAAGATGATGTGTACGGTCTTGTCGTATGTCACCTCCAGCCCGTGGGGCGGTATCATGCGGTCGAAGGTCAGCTTCTTCGTCAGCCCGTGATACAGGTCGCCATCCACCTCCTTCTGAGGATAGACCTCCTTGGTCAGGGTCGGCTTTTCTTCACTCCCGTTACTTTCCTTCACGGCCTTGTTCTCCTGCGCGTTGGCAGACACGATGCCCATCGTGAGGGCAAAAATCATGATTGTTCTTTTCATTCTTACTTTGAATTTTAGTGGTGAATAAAAATTGGGTTGTTGTTTAATATGTTTTCAATCTCTGTCCTGATACAGCATCACCTTGTAACCTGCCTTCAGATGCACCTTCACGGTACGCATCTTCTTGGCGATATACTGGCTTGTGCCCTGTATCAGTCCCTTACCGAGGTCGGAGGCTAACTGCGCCCCCGCATTGGTGGAGATGTTGATGCTGCTGCCGAGCGAGCCGCCCATGTTGGCGGCAACCTCCCGCACCGCATCCATCTCCATCGAGCCGGGGATGAAGATGCCCTGCTGCCCGTCCGTGTCATAAACCGAAAGCTCCACAGGTACGATGGTACCCTCATGCTCAATCGAGGTGATTTCAATGTCGAGGCGTTCGCCCTGCACATGTGCCGCACCTACCACCACGGCATTACGGGGGATAATCCGTTCCGCCACGGCCATCGGCTCCAGCAGGCGCAGTTTCACCGCCTGCCCGTCCGTCACGCTCTGCGCTCCATAGATGCACGCCGATATGGTGTTCTTGTCCGAAATCCCGACCTTTCCCACAGCGGTGTTGAAACCATAGTTTCGTTCCTGTGCGTGGGTGGCGATGAACTCCTCATTGCTCATCGGCTGTCCGAGAGCGGACACCACCTGCTTCGTCACCTGTTTCACGGGACTGACGGTGTGCTTCCCGGCTTTGCCCACTGTTGCAGGCATTGCCTCCTGTTTGGGTTGTCCGCCATTCTGACCGCCCATATACTTCGCCGCCAGTTCGTAGGACTTCTCCATGAGAGCCACTTGGTCGTCCATATCAGATGCCCTGCCTTTCTCGTTTTCAAGTTCTGATTCCAGCGAGGCGATGCGCTCCAGCAGTTCCTCCATATCCGCATTTTCCTCCTTAGGCTGCTCATAGAAACTGCCAAGCGTGGTATTCAGGTCACGGTAGGCGGAGGCAGACGAGCGGATGCTTTGCGGCGTTGTGGGCTCGCTCTTTTCCGCACTGTCATTGGCTGTCAGACTGAAATCCGCAGCGGATTCGTTTCCCGCCACTTCACGGTCGAACATGTCTCCCAGCTCCATCATCGAGCGGTTGCGGTTTTCCTTGCGTTCCTCCAACGCTCCCTGCTCATAGGCTTTCGCCTTGTCGCCGATAATCTGCCTGTCCGCCTTGTCGGCATCCGGCATCTCCATGTTGTAGCCATCCATGCCCGGCTCTTTCGATCCCTCAGACGATGGGGCGAAAATCAGCCACATCGCACCGAGAAACACCAGCACCATGGCAGGCAGCACTATCATCTTCTGCCGTCTCAGCCGCTCCGCCTCCGTGAGCGGTGTACGCTCATGTTTGGGCTTTTCCTTGCTTTTCTCCTTGTCGGGAGTCTTGTCCTTGTCTTGTACTTCAATCTTCGTCTGTTCCATATAAATAATAAGGTGTTGAGTGATTACTAACTATGGGCTTGATGGACAGTTCCACCTGCCCAGCATGGTCTATCTCCATCTTTCGGCTTTCGTCTCTGCCAATGTCATAGACGGCCTTGCCGAAAGTGTAGAGGGCAAGCACCGCAAAGACGGCGAGCATTCCCAATATGATGCGTCTCTTCGTCCGCTGTGGCAGACCCTCCAGCCGGTCTTTGGCCAGATCCGTCATCTGTTTCCTTTTGTCGCGGAGACTCCAGAAGAGCCTCCACGCCGATTTCCTGATACGTTTTTCCTTCATGCCTGTCATCGTTTGATTGTCTGTAAATCCTTATTCTCAATGATGGTGAATCCCTCGATGGTGAATCCGTTGGGATTGTCGTCCGAGCGCGAGGCGTTCAGCAGGCGGCATGTCGTCACGAGGCTGCGCTCCGTGATGTTGCTCTGCCGGATAATCTGCTGCCGTGCGTAGGTGGTGGCACGGTAGGGATAGCCGTTGAAGTCGCACACCACACTATCTACTTTCAGCACTTGGTTGATGTTGCCTGCGATGATGCGGTTGTAGTACCCTTTTTCGGCAAAGTCCGAATAGTAGTTGTACACACTTTTGTCCGCTAATAGCAGGGCGCGTTTCACGTTATGCTCTATCGCGCTCTTTTCGGGCGAGAGCGTGAAGAACAATTCGTGGAAGCGGCGCACATGCTCCCTCGCCTCCGCCGGACGGTTCTGCGACAGGTCCTGCGAGAGGGCCAGCATCAGCGACTTGCCGTTGTCCAGCACATAGATTTTCTCCCGCTGTTTCTCCGCAAAGCGGTAGGAACTCCACACGCTCCACACCGTCACCACGGCACACAAGGCGAGGAACACCATGCTGAACAGGCGAATCTGCCTGAACGAGGTCTCGATGTTCTTTAATGACTTAAATTCCATTTTCTTGTTTTCTCCTTGTTTTGATGTAACACATACTTTTCTTTATCTCAGCAGTTTCCCGGCACGTCCGGCCACATTGCCAGCGGTGGCACCCGCCACGCTGCCAGCGAAGCCGCCAGCCTTGCCTGCCGTCTGGTTCACGTTGCGCCCGTAGTTGCCCATGCCCCCGGCTTGGATAATCCAGCCCGACACGGTGGGGATGGTGAAGTAGCCGATGATGCCGATGATCAAGAACACAATATACACCCCGTCGCTCGAATCCAGCGAGAAGTTCGGGTCGGCCTGCATCCTCTCGATGTCGCTCTGCAGCATCAGCACCTGTATCTTGGCCAGTATCGTGCTGAACATGTCCGACACGGGCAGCCACAGATACACCTGTACATAGCGACATATCCACTGCGTCAGCGTGCTCTGGAAACCGTCCCACACCGAGATGGCGAAGGCTATCGGTCCCAGTATCGACAGCACCACGAGAAAGAACGTCCTCAGCGTGTCTATCACGAGGGCAGCGGCCTGAAACAGCAGCTCCAGCAACTCACGGAAGAAGTCGCGCACACCCTTCTTCATCTGGTACATGCTCCGCTCGATGTACATCCCCGCCATGGTGACAAGGTCATCGGGCGACCACCCCAATTCCTCCAGTTGCTTGTCGAACTCCTCGTTCGACACCAAGTAGGCCGTCTCGGGGTTGCGCTTCATCGCCTCGTATTCCAGCTTGTCCTTCTGCTCCCGGTACTCGTTCATGTCCAGCGTCTCCGCCTCCAGCATCTTGGCCGTGCCCTGCACAATCGGCGAGAGCACTCCACTGAGTGTGCCCAGCACCACCGTTGGGAAGAACATGATGCACAGTCCTATGGCAAACGGACGAAGCATCGGGAACACGTCTATCGGTTCGGCACGCGCCAGCGACTGCCAAACCCGGTAGGCCACATAGAAGAGCGCACCCAGTCCGGCGATGCCTTTCGCCACGCCCGCCATATCCTCGCACAGCGGCATCATCTCGTCGTAGAGCGACCGCAGTATCTGGTGAAGGTTCTCGAAGTCCATAGGCTACCAGTATCTTTCGTTGGCACTGCCGTAGAGTCCCATCACGCGGTCGAGGTCGTTCTTCTTCTTCGCCCGCAGGTAGCTCACGCTGATGTTCTTGTTGGTGTAGTAACTCACGAGGTTGCGGTATCGCTTCATCTTCTGATAACAGCCCTCCACCACGTCCATACGGTCCTTGTCCGTCATGGAGAGCGTGGTGATGTTCACCACGTTCTTCAGTTCCGTCAGCACGTCGTTACTCTCCTCCAGCAGCTTGGTGTAGCCGAAGGCGATGGCTGACAGTTCCTCCACCGTGAAATTCTCGTCGCGCATCATCTTCTGGAAGCTGTTCATGTAGATGTCCGTGATGTCGCCCACCATCAGGATGGTCTGCTGCACCTTGCGGGCATCCTTGACGAGGTTGTTCACCGATTTCAGGGCATCGTAGTACTTCTTACCCTGCTCATAGATTTTCACTGTCTCCTGAAAGTTCTTAACCATGTGGGTCGCCGTGGTTGATGTGTGCGCCACGTTCTTGGAGGTGTTCACGATGCTTTGCGCAATGTTGGACGGGTCGATGACCGTCCACTGTGCGCTTGCCTTGCCCGCCGTCAGCAGGCACAGGCAGATAAGGATTGTCATTCTTGCTGTCATTGCTCGCTATTGTTTGGTCTGTTCCTGTCTTACTCTCACATAGTCCCCATTGGGCGAGAAGGTCAGCACGTCCGTCTCCTCGTTGTAGGATACGTCGATGCGGAATCCCGTATTCATGAAGAGGTTGCCGTTCTCCATCTGCAGGAGGTAGGTCTGTGGTTTCAGCTCGCGTCCCAGCCCCTTGCGCTTGAACACCGTCACCTTGTATGCCTTACCCTCCTTGTAGATGAGCACGTCGGGCTTGCCCTCCACGCTCTCCCAGTTGCCGCAGAGGGCGGGACGGTCGTCCCTCGCCGCCTCACTGCATGACTGCATGGCCATACTCGCCATTCCCAGCACGATGCCGCAAAGGAGCAGCATCTGCCTGCTTGTTGTCTTCAATCTTCTTCCCATGTTCTGAATCATTGTTGAATGTGATAAAATTGGTTGTGATAAATGTCATGTCTTGCATGTCCTTCTTTTCTCCGCCAGCAGCCGGATGGCGGCTTCGATGTCTCCGCCCAGTTGCTCCGCCAGCCGATAGACCTCCACCTTCTCCGTTTCCTCGGTGGTGTAGGCAAGGTATTCCTCCGCGCTCACCTCGGTGGCATAGACCGCCGACTGCGTGCCGCCCAGCCCGATCCACACCTCCTTGTAGAGCCGTGACGGGTGGTTGGCCATGTTGATGGAGAGAATCTGCGACTTCTCCTTCTCAGTCAGTCCGAGCAATGCCTGTATCTGGTCGAACTTGTTCATATACTTCCGTTGGTCGAGCAGTATCTTGCAGTCGGAGTTGTTGATGATGCTCTCCTTCACCACGGGCGAGGAGATGATGTCGTCCACTTCCTGTGTCACCACGATGGCCTCGCCGTAATACTTGCGCACGGTCTTGTACATGTACCTCAGGTATTCCGCCATGTTTGCCGAAGAGAGAGCCTTCCATGCCTCCTCCACAATCAGTTGCTTGCGCACGCCCTTCAATCGGCGCATCTTGTTGATGAAAGCCTCCATGATGATGATGGTCACCACGGGGAACAGCTCACGGTTCTCCTTAATGCTGTCAATCTCGAAGACGATGAACCGCTTGCCGAGCAGATCGATGTTCTCCGTGGAGTTGAGCAGGAAGTCGTAGCGTCCGCCCCGGTAATACTGCCGCATGGTGGTGAGCATGTTGTCGATGTTGAAGTCGGACTTCTCCACCTTTATCTCTCGTTCCGCCAGCTCGCGGCGGTAGTCGTCGCGCATGTATTCGTAGAAGGTGTTGAACGAGGGCGTGATGCTCCTGTCTGCCCTGATGCGCTCAATGTAGGCGTTCACCGCACTGCCCAGCTCGCCGCTCTCCGTCTTCGTCACCTTGTCGTCCTCGGACTTCCAGAGCGTCAGCAGCAATGTCTTGATGCTGTCCTTCTTCTCTACGTCGAACACATAGTCGTCGGTATAGAACGGGTTGAACGAGATAGGCTTCTCCTCCGTGTAGGTGAAATACACGCCGTCCTCGCCGTGGGTCTTGCGCCGTATCATCTCGCACAGCCCCTGATAGGAGTTTCCCGTATCCACCAGCACCACGTGCGTGCCCTGCTCGTAGTACTGGCGCACGAGGTGATTCATGAAGAACGACTTGCCGCTGCCCGACGGACCCAGCACGAACTTGTTGCGGTTGGTGGTGATGCCCCGCTTCATGGGCAGGTCGCTGATGTCGAGGTGCAGGGGCTTGCCCGTGAGCCTGTCCACCATCTTGATGCCGAAGGGCGAGAGCGAGCTGCGGTAGTTGGTCTCCTCCGTGAAGAGGCACACGGCCTGTTCGGTGAAGGTGTAGAACGACTCCTCCGCAGGGAAGTCCGCCGCATTGCCGGGCATCGCCGCCCAGTAGAGCGTGGGGCAGTCGATGGTGTTGTGGCGCGGCATGCACTCCATGCTTGCCAGCTGACTGCCCACGTCGTTCTTGATGTGGCGCAGCTCCTCCGCATCGTCGTTCCATGCCATGACGTTGAAGTGCGCCCTCACTGAGGTCAGCCCGTAGGAATGCGCCTCGTTCAGGTATTGCTCTATCCACTCACGGTTGATGCTGTTGCTTCTACTGTATCGGGAGAGCGACTGCATGTTACGGGCGGACTTCTCGAACTTCTGCAGGTTCACCTCGCTGTTGTCCAGAATCACATACTGGTTGTAGATGTGGTTGCAGGGCAGCAGCAGTCCCACGGGACTGGCGAAGGAGAGGCGGCAGTCTGAACGGTCAGTGGAGAGTTTCTCGTACCTGACATCGGTGGAAACCTTTCCGGGCAGGTCTTCCGCATCGGAAAGGGTGTGCAGGCACAGGCGGTTGTCGCCGATGCGCATCTCCCTTGCCGAGAGGTCGATGTCCTGCAGTGTCCTGTCGCCTTCGGGCATGAGGGAGAAATAACGCTCTATGAGTCCGGCCTTGTCCTCCGTACCGACAATCTCATCGGTGGTGAGGCGGCGTAGCCTGATGAAGCCGCTGTCGTTCATGATGCGGGCGAACTGTTCCGTAGCCTCCATGAATTTCTCTGCCGTCTCCCTGTCCAGTTCCTTGGGGATGATATGCCCACGGCACAGCGTGCTGAAGTTGCTCTGCATACGGTTGCGCTCCTTCGTGGTCTTCGTCAGGAAGAGGTAGCAGGTGTGCTTCAGGTAGGGACGCTCATTGAAGTGACGCTCAAACGAGCGGCTCAGGAAACTCATGTCGTCCTTGTGAAGCTCCGGCTTGTACTGTTCCTTGATGAACCAGTCCTGCTTGTGGACGATGGAGTAGTCGGGCAGCACCTTGATGGCTTTGCACCAGCAGCCGTGTATGGCCTCGTATTCCGCACCCGTCACGGTGTAGAGTTCCGGCAGCTCCACCTCGTAGGCGACCGTGAGGTCGGCATCCTTCGAGACGATGCAGCCGTGCTCCACCGCCAGCAGGGGGAACTTGTTTTCCAGTGTCGTCATTTTGGATATGTTCCTCATTCTTGTTCCGTTTTCTGTTTGTTCTTGAATAATCGGGCTATCCGCCGTCGGTTGATAAGGTATCGGGGGTGGCTGCGTGCCGCTCCCAGCTTCATCAGTCCGTGCTCGCCGTACCGGGCGTTCAGTGCGAAGGTCTGCCATACGAGGATGGACGACGATGCCGCACCGAAGCCGATACATATCCACTGGCCGATGCCGACCATGTAGAGGATGACGAAGAGGATGAAGAGAGACAGCAACCCACCCGCGAAGATGAAGAGGTATTGCGCCTTCAGACCCTTGAACTCAACCGGACGGCCGATGCCCTTGTTGATGGGGTATTCAGCCATTGTGTGTTCCGTCTTGTTACACCTTATTATATATTAAAGGAAGAACGAGCGCAGAATAGTAGCTGCCACGATGAGGAAGATGCATGCTCCGAACCAGCTTGCGGCGGTCTTGGAGGTGTCGGGGTCGCCCGACGAGAACTTGCCATAGACCTTCACGCCGCCTATGAGTCCGACCACTGCGCCGATGGCGTAGATGAGTTTCGTGCCGGGGTCGAAATACGAGGTAACCATGGAGGTGGCTTCGTTGATGCCGGCCAGTCCGTTGCCCTGTGCGAATGCTGTTGTGCTTGCAGCGATGAGGAGTGCTGCCGAGAGGATTGTTCTAATACTGTTGTTCTTGTTCATATTGATGCTCTGTTTTGTGCCCTTGAAGGGTGGATAGTCCTTGTCGGGCGGGTTGATAATGATTTACTTTATTCGGATATAGTGGTGTCGCCCTTTTGTTTCCACGGACTTGGGCTGTCCGTTTGCGGTCTGGCTGTACCTTGTACCGCTCTGCCGCTTTGTTGTTGCATTACTTTCTATTCATTCTTTTTTCGTTGCAATGGTTATACCTTATACATAGTCCCGGATGTTGAAGTCTTCCAGCTTGTCGGGGATGACGAAATCCTTCTTCGGTTTCTTCAGACGAATCTCCATCAGTCCCTTGATGCGGATACTTATTTCCGTACTTCCGGCCATCAGCTTCTCATAGAGTTCCGTGTCCTCCAGTTCTGCGAAGACCTCCCTCGCTTTCTGCTGTTCCTTGCCCGACGGGTTCTTCTTGGTGGCTATGTGGACAGCCTCACCAATCTCGTCAAAGCTGAAACCAGAGGCTCGCGGACGGTCGTTTTCCTCTTCCGGCTCATCATCCGAATAACCCAACTCGTCCGGTGAAAGGGTCTTGAAAGCCTCGTCGAGTTTCTCGTCCGGGATGCGAGCGGAGTCCGTTTCTTGCTCGCTGTCTTTGTTTTCGCTTTCAAAAGTAATGTCGTTTTCCGACATCTCTACACCTTTTTCGGGAGTGGAATCCTTTGGCACAGGGGTGGCAGCGGTTGGCCTCGGAGGCTGCATTCTGAACTTGCTTTTTCCAATAATCTCATTGTCGGAAACTGGAGAAGGGGACTTCGTTGGTCTTTCCTCTGACGTTTCATGAAGTGACTTCCATACATCGGCAATGCCTCTCAGGAGTCTTGCCGCCTTGGTGTCGGCTATGCGGTCTGCAAGAAGCAGCAGGACAAACCAGACATTGCAGACAATGGACACGGAAAGCAGGATATAGGTGATGCTCATAATCTTGCCTTCAATGCTTCGTTCAATACTTCGTTGAAGGTTGTCCCCATGTATGCGGAAGTGCTCTTCCCGCACGATTCTTTAGATGTAAGGCACTCCGCTTGATTGCTCTCACGGAATTTGAGTTCCAGCACGTTCTCCACGAAATCGTCCACGGTACAGCTGCCGTCTCCCATGACTTGGATGATTTGTTCGATCTTGGCATAAGTCGTCGGACTGATGGCCACTGGCATGGCATTCTCCTTGTTGATGCCGTTGCTCTTCAAAAACACGTTACGGTAATTGCTCACCTGATTCTTCTTCATTGTCTTGAAATTTTAGATGTTAATAAACTTGATGTTGATTGTGTCATACTTTAGATGTAAGGCATTCCGCTTGATTGTTCTCACGAAATTTGCATTCCAGCACGTTCTCCACGAAATCGTCCACGGTACAGCTACCGCCTCCCAAGACTTGGATGATTTGCTCGATCTTGGCATAAGTCGTCGGACTGATGGCCACTGGCATAGCATTCTCCTTGTTGATGCCATTGTTCTTCAAAAACACGTTACGATAATTGTTCACTTGATTCTTCTTCATTGTCTTGAAATTTTAGATGTTAATAAACTTGATGTTGATTGTGTCATACTTTAGATGTAAGGCACTCCGCTTGATTGCTCTCACGGAATTTGCATTCCAGCACGTTCTCCACAAAATCGTCCACGGTACAGCTGCCGTCTCCCATGACTTGGATGATTTGCTCTATCTTGGCATAAGTCTTCGGACTGATGGCCACTGGCATGGCATTCTCCTTGTTGATGCCGTTGCTCTTCAAAAACACGTTACGGTAATTGCTCACTTGATTCTTCTTCATTGTCTTGAAATTTTAGATGTTAATATTGTTGTTAAATCAAATTGTCTCTTTGTTTCTTGTACAGCTCGTTGATTCGGTCCTTGTGCTGTTGCAGGTGGAACCGCAGGACGGTGTCGATGTACCCACCTACTGTCGTGTCCTCCGGGGCAATGCTGTTGACTATCTTCAGGATGACGCTGTGGACATCCCTGCTGATATACACGCACTGCCGGGTCTTGATTTCGTTGCGACCGAGATACAGCCCGATATAGTCATCGTCCTGCTGTTTCTTTTTGCCGCCCGCATCACGCCTCGTTGGTGCGCAGGACTTTTCTTCCTGTTCTTGCACGGACTGTTCTTGTACAGGAGGATGCATTTGCTCCTCGCTTCTTTTCTTTCCGATGGAGGCTATCAACAGTTCCTCGTCAATGCCTTCCGTATTCACTTTTCTGCTTGCCATAATTACGGGTTGTTTATGATGTTACTGATTTCCTCTGCAAACTCCTTGATGCCGCTTCCCTTCAGCAGGGCGGAGTCCATCGGGAAGATGGTGGAGCGAAACACGCCCTTCCGTTCTTCCGAAAGGTCACGGCGGTATTTCTTGCTGTCGGGCAGTCGTGTGGATAAGACAGAAAGCCCCATCTCCGCCATCACGTCCTCATAGACCTCATACAGCCCATTCTTCTCCCTGCCGTCAACCATCGTCCAGAACAGGTGGAAGGCTTTTGTCTTTGCCCTGCCAGTTGTCATCAGGTTGTCCTTGAACATGGTGGCGAACTGGAGCGTGCTCTCCACAACGAAACGGTCTGCACTGACTGGGGCAAAGATGTAGTCCATCTGCGAGAGCGTCTTGACCACGCCATTCGCCTTCAGCGTGCCGGGCATGTCGAAGAACACCACATCGGGCTTCACCTCCTCGTTTGCCAGCAGTTTCTCCGCATCGTCCAAGGCGTTCACCGCATCACTCTCCACTATCGGATAGGCGTGCTTCTTGATTTTGCGGAAATGGTCGCAGGCCAGTGCCTTGAAGTAGAGGCTTTCCTCTATCAGTTTCAACTCGCGCTCACGCAAACCGTGAATGCTGTGCTGCGGGGCATCGCAGTCCACCACCGCCACGTTCAGCCCCATCACGTTGTGAAGGTAACTTGCGGCAAGGGCAGTGACGGTGGATTTGCCGATGCCTCCTTTCTGTGTCGCAAAGGCGACGAAGGTTTCTTTGCTCATGTCTTCTCGTTTTTGAATGATTACTTACTCGTTTTATTGTCTCTCTATGGGATTGCATCCCGGTGTCTTCATTTATGCGGATGATTGGTTTGTCGCTTCAACGGCTTTCCCCTTATCCGGTTCTTCGCCTGTTTGAATCCCCACTGAATGACGGCATGAAGTCATTGCATCATTACGTATGCGCTTCATCGTATCAATGGATTGCCGGACTTTTGAAAATCCGCTTTTCCGCTTATCCGTCAAACCGGTTACGCATGGATTTGAACAGTCGGTTTTCTGCGTCCGCAAATCATCCGTGAACTGAATCACGATGCAAAAGTATAGGCATTTTTTCATATCCGTATCACTTTCAGAATGAGTGGCAGCGAGTGGCACAGGGTGGTAGCGGTTGGCACCGAAAAAACGCTGATTCAGAGGCGGAAATAGCCGTAATTTTGCACCCAAGCGACAGGGCTTGCCCTTGGAACACTACCACTGGGTTATCAGGCAACACACCAATCCGTCCAGAGGCGGATTTTTATTGGCATTAGCCAATAGCAAGATGTCTTTTCAGTTACTCAAAAGGATTTGAGTTACCCGAAAAGCTCTCGCCCCACTGACGGGGGATGGCTCTTCCTCCGAAGTCGGGAAGCCTGATGAAAACCGATGGTTGGAGGCCCAAAAAGGGGACCTTGGCGCAAAACCACTAAATCCAATCAATAATGCAGAAAGAGAAAAGAAGAACGGGGCGATGCCCCAAGTTGGACACGAAGACGCACTGCGTGATGGTGCGCTTCGACGACGGCGAGTGGAACAGGTTCCTCGCCATGCACGAGAAATCGGGTGTCTATGCCAAGGCGGTATTCCTGAAGGAGCAGTTCTTCGGCAGGACGTTCAGGGTCGTTACGGTGGACAAGGGCTTGGTGGACTACTACACCAAGCTGTCGGATTTCCATGCGCAGTTCCGTGCCATCGGCACGAACTACAACCAAGTGGTGAAGGAACTGCGGTCGCATTTCTCCGAGAAAAAGGCGATGGCGTTGCTCTATCGGCTGGAGAAATGTACGGAGGAACTGGCGGCACTGAGCCGCAGGATTGTGGAACTCTCAAAAAGCATGGAGGAGAAATGGTCACCAAAATCAGTTTAGGGAAGTCGCTCTACGGCGCACTCGCCTACAATGGGGAGAAGATCAACAAGGAACAGGGACGGCTGTTGGCCACCAACCGCATCTTCAACGACGGGAGTGGCACGGTGGATATTGCCAAGGCGATGGAGGGCTTCCTGGCCTTCATGCCCGCCACAGTGCGCACGGAGAAGCCTGTGCTGCACATCTCCATCAATCCGCATCCCGATGATGTGCTGACGGACACGGAGCTGCAGGAGATAGCACGGGAATACCTCGACCGTCTGGGCTACGGCAACCAGCCTTATATGGTCTATAAGCACGAGGACATTGACCGCCACCACCTTCACATCGTCACCATCAATGTGGACGAGAGCGGCAGGCGACTCAACCAGGACTTCCTCTTCCGCAGGAGCGAGCGCATACGCAAGGATCTGGAGCGGAAGTATGGGCTGCACCCGGCAGAGCGACGAGGCGAGCGCATAGAGCGTCCGCTACACAAGGTGGACATTGCGGCAGGTGATGTCAAGAAGCAGGTGGGGAACATCGTGAAGGCGGTGAACAGGCAGTACCGCTTCCAGTCGCTGGGCGAATACCGTGCGCTGCTGTCGCTGTACAACGTGACGGTGGAGGAGACGCGGGGCATCGTGCGTGGACGGGAATACCACGGGCTGGTGTTCTCCGCCACGGATGATGCAGGCAACAAGACGGGAAATCCGTTCAAGTCATCGCTCTTCGGCAAGTCAGCCGGATATGAGGCGCTGCGAAACAAGTTTGCACGCTCCAAGAAAGAGATAAAGGACAGGAAACTGGCTGAAATGACGAAGCGTACCGTATTGGCAGCTCTGGAGGCGACTCACCACCAGGACCGCTTCATCACCCTGCTCAGGGAAAGAGGCATCGACACGGTGCTGCGCCATACGGAGGACGGGCGCATCTACGGTGCAACCTTCATCGACCACCGCACGGGCTGCGTGCTCAACGGCTCACGCATGGGCAGGGGATTTTCGGCCAATGCCCTGCAGGAACACTTCACGCTGCCATACGCCAACGAGGAACCAATAGCGATGACTGTGCCTGCGGAAGAGAGCGCACCTTCTGAAGAAAGAAACGCTGTCATGCCGAAAGCAGAGGAGTACACGGCTGACGATTTCCACATCTCAGGCGTAGGGCTTTTCTCGCCCGACGGCTCTGGTATCGACTTCGAAGAGGAGGCGTTTATCCGTGCCATGCAGCGGAAGAAGAAAAAGAAAAAGCGCAAGGGATTGGGAATGTAATCAAAGTATCAACAATCAAAAAAAGAATCAAGGTATGTCACAAGAAGACGATTTGAGGGCACTGGCGAAAATCATGGATTTTCTGCGTGCCGTGAGTATTATACTGGTCGTGATGAACGTGTACTGGTACTGCTACGGTGCCATACGGCTTTGGGGTGTGGACATCGGCGTGGTGGACAGGATTCTGATGAACTTCAACCGCACGGCGGGACTGTTCCACTCCATCCTCTACACGAAGCTGTTCGCCGTACTCCTGCTCGCCCTTTCCTGCCTCGGCACGAAGGGCGTGAAGGGCGAGAAAATCACCTGGAGCAGGATTTGGGCGGCACTGGCAGCAGGCAGCGTGCTGTTCTTCCTCAACTGGTGGATATTGTCCCTTCCTCTGCCCACGGAGGCGGTGGCGGGACTGTATATCGCCACCATTGGCGCAGGCTACGTCTGCCTGCTGATGGGTGGACTGTGGATGAGCCGATTGTTGAAACACAATCTGATGGAGGATGTGTTCAACACGGAAAACGAGAGTTTCATGCAGGAGACAAGACTGCTGGAGAACGACTATTCCGTGAACCTGCCCACACGCTTCTACTACCGCAAGCGGTGGAACAGGGGCTGGATCAACGTGGTCAATCCCTTCCGTGCCTCCATCGTGCTGGGCACGCCGGGCAGTGGTAAGTCGTATGCCGTGGTGAACAACTTCATCAAGCAGCAGATAGAGAAGGGGTATTCGATGTATGTGTACGACTTCAAGTTTCCCGACCTCTCCATGATTGCCTACAACCATCTGTTGAACCATCCCGAAGGGTACAAGTTGAAACCGCAATTCTACGTCATCAACTTCGACGACCCTCGACGCAGCCACCGCTGCAACCCCATCCACCCGGACTTCATGACCGACATTTCGGATGCCTACGAGAGTGCCTACACCATCATGCTCAACCTCAACCGCACGTGGGTGCAGAAGCAGGGCGACTTCTTCGTGGAATCGCCCATCATCCTCTTCGCTGCCATCATCTGGTTCCTGCGCATCTACGAGGGCGGCAGGTATTGCACCTTTCCCCATGCCATCGAACTGCTCAACCGCCGCTACGAGGATGTGTTTCCCATCCTGACGAGCTATCCCGAACTGGAGAACTACCTTTCGCCCTTCATGGACGCTTGGCAAGGAGGAGCGATGGAACAGTTGCAGGGACAGATTGCCAGCGCGAAGATACCGCTATCACGCATGATTTCACCGCAACTCTACTGGGTGATGTCGGAGAGCGAGTTCACCCTCGACATCAACAACCCCGAAGAGCCTAAGATTCTCTGCGTGGGCAACAACCCCGACCGCCAGAACATCTACGGGGCGGCTCTCGGCCTCTATAACTCCCGCATCGTGAAACTCATCAACAAGAAAGGGATGCTGAAATCGTCGGTCATCATCGACGAGTTGCCCACCATCTATTTCAAGGGACTGGACAACCTCATCGCCACGGCACGAAGCAACAAGGTGGCGGTGTGTCTGGGCTTTCAGGACTTCTCGCAGCTGGTGCGCGACTATGGCGACAAGGAGGCGAAGGTGGTGATGAACACCGTCGGCAACATCTTCTCCGGACAGGTGGTGGGCGAGACCGCCAAGACGCTTTCGGAGCGTTTCGGCAAGGTACTGCAGAAACGGCAGTCCATCTCCATCAACCGTCAGGACGTTTCCACCTCCATCAACACACAGATGGACTCGCTCATTCCGCCCAGCAAGATTTCCGGCCTCACGCAGGGCATGTTCGTGGGTGCTGTCTCCGACAACTTCGACGAGCGCATCGAGCAGAAGATTTTCCATGCGGAGATTGTGGTGGACAATGCGAAAGTCGCCGCCGAAACGAAGGCCTACAAGCCCATTCCCGTCATCACGGACTTCACGGACGAGCAGGGCAACGACTGCATGAAGGAGAAGGTGCAGGAGAACTACAACCGCATCAAGGACGAGGTGAAGCTGATTGTCAAGGACGAGCTGGAGCGCATCGCCAGCGATGAAAGCCTGAAGCATCTGCTGCAGAATAAGTAAGAACGATTAAGGGAGAGCCAATCCTTCGTTGACTCTCCCTTAATCTGTATTTATAGCAGGGTTCCTTATCCCATTCCGTTGATTCGTTCATTCAATTTCCGAATCTTGTCTATCAGTTGGCTGAACGGCAGTGAATCACCGTAAATCATGGTTTCCTGCATCACCTCATAATCCTTCTTCCATTCCTCCACGATGTTTTCCGGCGGAACTATCCGTAAGGTGGCAGGCTGCAAAGTGTCGTAGTTGAACCCTCGCAAGCCGATGAAAGTGCGGCGATGGTCGATGACCGACTGATAGAGTGCTTTGTCCTGCAAGGCTTCCTCAGCAATCGGCGTATCCATAATCTGCCCGATGTCATAGAGGTGTCTCGACATACGTTCTGTACGAATGTTCTCATTCGGCTTGGCAAATTCCTCGTGCAGCAGGAACACCTTTTCAAGGAATGTGCGTTGTGGCAGCACGGCACGGACTTCAAACTCTTTTTCCGTGAATGGAGCCTTTGTGAAGACCTCGTCGATGAACGACCGCAATTTGACGGGAGTGACCGGCTCGCTCATGGAACGGCCGCTGACCTCAATGATAACCTTAGGACGGATATAGACGTTGTCGTCAAAAGCGGGATGATAGGCCACCTCGATGATTTCAGGGTCGGTCGTCGTCACGGGGGTGATGTTCACGGACACCGTAAACGCATCCTTGGAAATGCCGTCCCGGATGAGTTGCTCCGCCAAGTCATATTGCAACCTTTCCCTGACAAACGAGCAGGAGGCACGGCGCAGTTTGTCGCTTATCTGAGTCTTCGACAGCTTTCCGTTGAAACCAAGATATTCACGGTCTATGGCAATGTCGGCATCCTCGGACATTCGGCTGATGAGATGCCAGCACTTGCTCAGATTGGTACCGCCCTTGAAGGAGATATGCTCCGCATAGGGCAAAGCGAACAATGCCCGCAAGACTGCCGTCACCCACCAGTCTTTCTCGATTATCTGAAGGTGCAACCCGTTCTCGGCTTGCACACGGCGTATGATTTCCTGTCGGTCTTTTACGGATAAATCTGCAAATTTCATAGCTATGAGAGTTTTTTGCGCACCCATATCGGTGCAAGTTGGATGTCTTTCTGATAGTCTTCCTCGGTCACATGTTCAAGATGTTTTCTGATAACGGCCATCTGTTCATCGGTCACGTTGTGTTCACCAATCTCGCGCATGGCGGTCACGATAAGCTGCATCAGGGTAGAGCGGAAAGCGAAAATACGCATTTCCGATGTATGCTTGAACAGGATGCCCTTGCCCTTCCCGATGGACACGCGACGCCCGGAACCATCCGTGACAAACACGACATTGGCCGGAATCTGGGTGGATAGTCCCAGCTTGTTCAGTACGTATGCTCCAGTAGGGGCAATCCTCACCTTGTCGCGCTTGGCGATAGCTTCGGCAATCTCTTCAATGGAGGGCGGTATGAGGCCGCTGCCCCATTTTCTGTCCACTTTCGGATAGCAATAGATGCCCTGGGCCACACGCATAAGGTCGCCCGCACGGCACAGACGAACCAAGGCCGACCGTACCGCATCGGAAGATGCCGGGTGAAAATCATCGGGGAAGAAAAGTCTTCCCCTTTTGGATTTCTCTACCCTTCTTTTTATCTCGTTATAAACGCTTTGCGCTGCCATTTCTTCTTTAATTTTGCCACAAATGTATAACAAATTTGTGACATAACCAAACAGATAGACCGTTTTCATTCAAGTACATACGTTTTTCTTGTCCTAAAACAATTATTGGGATAGGAAAAGCCGACTTTTATGTCCCTTTACCTCCTCATCCGCTCCAATTCCTCATCCCTGCGAATCTTTTCGTTGAGTTTCTTCTGCATCTTGTCGATGAAGTAGGTGCGGCTGGGATTCTTGCGCAGTTTGATGGCAGAGTAGTAGCGGTAGCACTCCTTGGTGTCGAGCCCAAAAAACTCATAGAGGGCAGGGGCGAGCACCTTCAGGGGAGTCTCGCCGTTGTCGATGCAGCCCATCTCGCTCAGCCCGTAAATCAGTTCTACGAGGTCGAGGGTGTTGCCCGTCCATTGCAGTGACTTCTGCGTTTCGCTTTTGATAGGGGGAACATTTGTAGGATGGAAGTTGGATGTGAGTGGTGGCACTTCGGCATATTGATTGGCGAGCTGCATCATCTTGCGGATGAAGGCAATCGCCTTCTTGGCATGGATGCGCAACTCTTCCTCTACGATGTCTATCAAGAAACGAAGCTCTATCTCGGCGAATACCAGAGCGACGTGCACGTTTTCCACCGCACGCCTGCCAGTACAGCACTCGATGATGTGTTCCACGAAATCGTGGTATGCCTTGTGGATACATGCACTTGCCAGCTCCGTTTCCCCGTTGAGAATCCCGAAGAAGTCTGTCCTTGTCAGTATGGAGTATTCTTTCATTTTGTTTGTTGTTATGAGTTTGACACTTGATTGTTGATGTGATCACGTCCTATATTGTGTCAAATCAAGTGCCAATGAATGCCAAACGGTGACATGACAACCATAACTATCTGATTATCACCTATGAATAAAATCGTCATTGACAATGGAAATAAAAAGAGGTGTAAGGTTTCCTTACATTCCGTAAGTTGGCCTTACACCTCCCGTATTACATTTCTTTCCATTTCAGGTTTTCCCCAGGTCGTATTTCTCCATCTTCTCATAGAGTGTCGGACGACTGATGCCCAGCAGTTCCGCCGCCTTGCTCTTGTTCCATCTTGCCCGTTCCAATGCCGCCAAGATGCGCTGACGCTCCTCCCAGCCGTTCTTCAACGTCAAAGAATTGCTCTGGTTCTTCAAGGACACGTCCAACTCCAGCAAATCAGGCGTGATTTCTCCGCCATCCGCCATCAGCACGGCTTTCCTGATGCAGTTGCGCAGCTCACGCACATTGCCCGGCCAGCTGTAAGACAGCAACAGTCTTTTAGCCTCTTCCGTAAAACCGCCAGCCTCACATTCCGTCTCCTCGTGGAAGGATTCCTTGAAGAACTCCGCCAAGGGCAGAATGTCATCGGGACAATCACGCAAGGGCGGCAAGTGGATGTCGAACTCATTCAGACGGTAAAACAGATCCTGACGGAAACGGCCTTCCTCTATCGCCTTCTTCAAGTCTTCATTGGTGGCGGCAATGACACGCACGTTGCAGTGCTCGTCACGCTCGCTGCCCACAGGGCGGTAACTCTGCTCCTGCAAGGCACGGAGCAGCATCACCTGCGCCTCCATGGACAGGTTGCCTATCTCGTCCAGAAAGAGCGTACCGCCATTGGCCTGACCGAAGAAGCCGACCTTATCCTCCGTGGCTCCCGTAAACGCTCCCTTCTTGTGTCCGAACAGGGCAGATGCCGACAGTTCCTTGGGGAGAGTCCCACAATCCACCGCAATGAACGGCTTGGAAGAGCGGTTGCCGTGCTCATGGATGGCCTGAGCCACATGTTCCTTGCCACTGCCATTCTCACCTGTTATCAGCACGCTGATGGAAATGGATGAAACCATTCTGACCTTCTTCATCATGACCGTGTAGGCATGGCTATTGCGTTTGTAAATGACCGCCTTTTTCCGTCTTGTCTCGCCAATGGCATCTTCTATGGTTTTGAGCAGGCTCTCCTCGTCAATCAGTTTCTTGGGCAGATAGTCTTTCGCTCCCAGTTTCATCGCCTTCACCGCCGATGTCACGTCCTCATTCTGTGTCATCACGATATAGGGAATGGCGATTCCACGCTTGCGCATCCATGCGAGTATCTCCACGCCGTCACCGTCCGGCAGACGGATGTCGGCCAGCACGCATACATACGGGTTCTCGTAGCACAGCATCTTCTTGGCAGAGGCACTGTGACAGGCAGTCTCCACCTCATATCCGTGGGGACGCAGCCAGTTGCCCAGATAGCGGGCGTATGGGGCATTGTCTTCAATGATTAGTATCTTACCTTTCTTCTCCATACGCCTCCTCCTTCCTGCCAGCCTGCTCTACCAGTCTTTTACCCTGCACTTGTACCTTGTTTGTTATGGCCTCGATTTCAGTCCATTCTGCATCCTCCATCTTATAAACTCTCCTCAATTCAAGCAAACAATCGTCAATCCTCAGCATTGTCCAGACCGGTAACAGGTGGTGCACCATGTCTGTCAAGGCATTCATGTCCTGTCTGCCCACGATGTCAGCAAGGGCTTCCATGTCCCTTTGGGTCTGTTCATGCAGGATGTCCAGCATTTCCTTCCCGTCCTCTTCTTTTACCAGCAATGGAGAAAAGTCTATCTCGCTGGTTTCCGCATGACGGTTTCGTTCTTTCCCTTTTTCCAATGCTGCATTTACTGCGGCATAGAGTTCCTCCCTTGCGAAAGGCTTGTACAGACAGCCGTCAAATCCGGCTTCCACCAGTTCCTCTTTCTTTCGAGGTACATGGGCGGTAATGACAAGAACGGGGATTTCCTTAGAATTGCCCACATTGGAGTTTCTCAGCAGTTCCAGCAGTTCATAACCGTTCATACCGGGCATCTTGATGTCCGTCAGCAACAGGTCATAATGTCCCTCACGCAATCGCTCTACCATCTCGGACGGATTTCTGCAGATGTCACAATGCACACCGGCATACTCCATCTGTTTCTGGACAAGATTCAGTATCACTATGTCATCGTCCACGGCTATGACACGTAGTTTTTTAGGCAAATCCGTTGTCTTCAACTCTAGCATATCTTCCTTGATTCCGCTTGCCAACGGAAGCGGCAGTGTGATTCTGAATGTCGTTCCCTCACCCTTTTTGCTGTCCATGTCAAGTTGTCCACCAAGTAGCCCGATCAGTTCCTTGGTGATGTTAAGTCCCAGGCCGAATCCTTCCTGGACATCAGCGTTGGCCAATCGTGCAAAAGGCTCAAAAACACGTTCCTTTTCCTCGTCGGTCATGCCTGTTCCCGTATCGCCTACTTCCATACACATTACCCCGCCCTCATACCTGACGGTCAAGGATACGCAGCCCTCATCTGTGAATTTTACTGCATTGGACAGGAGGTTCTGCCCGATTTGCAGGATGCGTTCGCGGTCTCCCGAAACAACGGCCGTTTCGTCACCCACATATTCAGTATTCAAGGTCAGTCCCTTTTCTTCTGCGGCAACAGAAAAAAGTCTTTCCAGTGTCCGTTCTATAGATTGCGGAGAGAACAATACAGGATTTACCCTGACCTTGCCCGCAGTAAGCTGGTAATAGGAAAGCAACGTGTTGAGCATGCTCTGCATACGCTCTCCCGCTTGCAGGATACTCTGTTTCACGTAATTGGCTTTCCCATCATAAGAAATGTCCGGAAGCAGTTCTGCATATCCCATCACGGCAGACAGCGGGGAACGGAGTTCGTGGCTCATCGTCATCATGCACCTTTCCTTCTGTTCCAGCAGCTCGTGCTTCTCCTTGTTCAGGGCAATCAGTTTCAGCTTTTCACGGTAGCGCCTGCGGATGTCTCTGTGGATGATGTAATACAGTACAATGCACAGCAGCATTCCCAACAGGGTCAATCCGGCGATACAGAGAAAAGATTGCCTGCGCATGGCAAGCATATCCTCCATCTCTTCGGCACGCTTTTCGGTGGATGCCTGCTGGAAATCATGCATCAGACGTGCGAAGTTCCTGTTCAGGTACTCGTTGCGGAGGCGTAGGCTGTCCGTCTGCATTTCCATTTGACGGCGTAAATCCTCGTTTCTCTCGCTGATTTCTTTCCTCAATTTTGTCAGTCGTCCGACTACCTGTGTCCTCGACTCCGCAGCTTGATCAACAGATTCCTGCTTCTTGCTCTTTTTCTTGAAGAGCCGTTCTATCCATGTGCCTTTCTTCTGTCTGGAATCCTGCTTCAACTCCTGTATGGCTTTTTTCTCCATGACGGTCATTTCCCTAATCTGGCATTCTATGAGACTGTCCGTATGCGCAAGGTCGTTGAATGTCCCCATCAGGCAGAGCACCTGCAGGCTTTTCTCCGTCAATATGGATTTGGCAGAGTCGATACGTTCCAGTTGCCTTTCTTCCGGGTAAAGTGGTTTCAACTTGTCCAGCATCTGTTGTGCGGCCAGGTTTTTCCGTTCATACTCCTCATACTCTTCCTCGTTTGCCGTAAAAGTATGCAGTTCAGACATGGCGAGGTCGAACATGGTTTCAAATGTCCTGTTCGCCTGTTTCCATCGTTCCGCTGTCTGCTTTTCCTCTTCTACGGAACTCTCTATGTTACGGTACTCCATGTACACAAGTATAATCCGCATTTCCAAATTTCAAGAGAATCCCAAACCAAGCGGTTAAATTTTGAACCTTTTGGAAAAACGAAGCGTTCAAAAATCGACAAGCGCACAGTACAAAAAAAGCACCGAAAAAACATATTTCTTCAGTGCTTTTTTATTACTCTGTCTTTTGGCTATCTCACCAAAAATCACTAACTTTAAACAATAAAGAATATATCATATTTGGTTTTTAACGCTGTTTTAATACCATTAAAACGACGTTATATTATACCGCCGGAATCGTGGGCGCGGCACGCTTATATAGCATTATATCCGTATACGTGGCGTTGTAGTTCACATGGGCATTAAATTCGGTTTTTATACAGTCTTCGAAGGGGTTGCCCAAAGTCCGATTCCTGCCCATCCAATCGCAGAGCTCCAAGATAGACGACTTGTTGGAGGTGAAGTAGACGAACGAATGGTCGGCGAGAACCGTCAGCACATCGAGATAGTCGGAGAGCCGCCAGTACATCGTATAGGTCCCCACCTCGGTGGAGAGATAGGGCGGGTCGACCAGAAACACCGCACCGGGCGTATCCTTGTACTCATTGAACACCTCCCGATAATCCCGAGAGGTGATTTCCAGCCCTTCCAAATAGTCGAGACATTCCGGATAATCGTTTTTGCGGATATTGTTATAGAGGGTGTCTTTCCGCATCTCCGAGACGCTCAGCTTATACTTCATCGAAAACATAATCGAGGCAGAGAGCGTGATGAAATCCACGTATCCGGTTTCGCGCTCCTCCCGCTGAATGCGGTCGAATATGCGCTCCCGAATGTCTCCGGTGATCGCCTTGTGCCGAGGAACGGTATTGCCCACGATTTCTCGAATATCGGCGATCAATCGATTGGTGCGCGGTATGTTTTCGAGTCGACGGCGGTAATTGTCGAAATCGTTGTACACCACAGTGGCATTCGGCTTGCACCGCTTGGCGATATGGGAGAGCAGGCCGGAGCCTCCGAATAGGTCGATGAAGGTGGCGTCGTCGGGAAACTGTTTCAGAACTTTTATAAACTCGCGCACGAACATGCGCTTCTGCCCTACGAATGGGAGCGGGGCCGATAAATACATTTTCTTTTTCATACGTTTAACTCGAATTTGACATTTTCGTTCCCGGCGAGCAAATCCCGTGTACGGGCGATGTTATTGTCGTAGATGTGCACGTTGCCGAGGTTGAGGGTGACAGATTGCAGGGGCAAATCGATTTGCCGGGACATCAGGTACAAGTGATATATGTCGGCCGGAAGTCCGAGGTTGGCGTCGGAACTGCGCTGGTAGGCTGACAGCACCAGCTCGCCGCCGTCGATTTGAAATTGCACGAGGCTGAGGCACGGGGCTTGATTGGTCTCTGCGCCGGTGGATCCGAGGAACAGCACATAGTTTTTGCTGCTGCGCTTCTCCCGGTTGATTCTGTCGATGAGTGGCGGCAGCTTCTCGAAGTAGGTGGGGTAACTGTTCACCAGCGTATGGCCGCAGTAATCCCACCAGCTGATACCCGCCTCCCGGTATTTCTCCACACTACGCTCACCGTTCATAAAGAGCCGCAGTTCGTCCCTGAGCTTGCGCCGGGCGATATTATGCCCCTCGAAGATGTCGAGCAGGTCGGCCGGAGTCAGCGAGAGCGACTCGTTAAGCAGGTAGCGGCTCGTGCCTTTCCTGCCGGTTTGCGTCTTGCCGTCGATGAGGATTCTGTCCAGTAACCGATAATATTTGTTCATGGTGTGTCATTTTTTGCCGGCAAAGGTATCGTGCACATGGACTTGTTTCATGCCGAGGCGTTCTCATTCCTCTGCAAGAAGATTGCAGTCCGCTTTGAATCGTCGGATAAGGTCATATACCGTGCGCTCGCATACGCCGTATTTCTCGGCCAGCGCAGCCACGATATAGGAGGTTTTCTCACCCTCGGCCAGCAGCCGGTTGTAGTCGTTGTATAACTCAATGTAGCGCACATCGTCCATACGGATACCCACGGCGCGACAAATATTTAGAAGTTCCCTATTCAATTTCAGTATCTCAATTACTTTCATTCTCCAAAAAAATAGTACATTTGCAATATCTCACTTACGACACAAAAAAAGCAAGAGTAACCAGGCATACGCCCCCGGTTGCGCTCTTGCGTTTTTTTGTGTTAATATGTAGGTGAGATGACTATTGACAGGCCGGGGGCTTTCTTTTTATCCCCCGTCCTCGTGTTTTTTTAGCAGATCCTTTACATACCTTTATTCTGTTGTTCATTAAACATTCGTTCCAACTTTCTCGCCTCCGCCTCGGGGAGCTCCTCCCAATCGCTCAGGTCGGCGCCGTCCGGAGCGGAAACCCGGTCGGTAACGGAAAGGGAGCCTTCTTTTCGGGACACCAGCAGATATCCCTCTTTCGCTTTTTTCGTTTGCATGTATCTCTCTATTTACTTTACCCTACGATTATCCAGTTTTTATCCGTGGCGATCTGCCGTTCTTCCTCCGTCAGTTCCTCCGCGCCGGGATTCCCTGTGATGTCGATTTGGCGAGTCGTCCCTCCCGAGAAGTCAGGCAGTAGCTCGAACAGTTCCACCAGTCCTTTTCGCTCGAATCGGCAATATTTGATATTGATATGATTCGCATCGCCTTTTTGGTCGAACGGGCTGTCCGGGTGAAACACCAGCCGGCTTATCGGCACACTGCGGCGGGTATCCGTGCCGGGAAAGCTGACCCTACGCATCTTCGCATACGGGAAATTCACCTCTGTCTGGCGTAACGAATAACAATATGAGAATATATCCCAGCAGTCCACATTCTCCACATTCTTGCCCAAGTCTCCCGGGAAGTTCTCCACTTCTTCCAACAGGGTACAGCTATTGGCGAATCGGATTATGTTTTTACAATTTGCCAGACTGTCGCCTGCGTAAAACTCTATACGCCGGATATTCGAATTCGAAATAAAATCGGTCATTTGAGTACATCTGTCGTACATTTTCGGCATGCGCAACACTTCCAAGAACTTCGTGTTGTTCGCTATGCTGCTGATACCGGTACGGTTCGGATTCGAATTGTAATTCGTACTACTCAACTCGCAAGTGCTGAAATCCAACACTTCCCGGTCGATTCTCGAATTACCCAGATACGAGACATTGGCAAAATACCGACAATGTTCAATCCGAAACGGGAAATCGAAATACGAAGCCGGGACAGGGCTTCCGATCAGATATTCCACTCTCGCCTTCTCGTTGTACCTCACCTTTTTGACCGAGTAAATCAAGCCGAAACTTACCGGCTTCCACACTTCGTCGCCCTTCACCCGCACATATTCGAGCAGCGGATGGATATACTCCTCCGATACGGTCACTTGGAATTTCAAACCTTCCCCTATGCAAAGTGCGACGATCCCGTTTCGCCCGTCGATGTCCAATGTATTGTAGCTGTTGTTCCCGTATCGGGAAAATGTGAGTCCGCCATATATACCGGAACTTTTATCTTCCGCCGCGATGTCCACTAACCAGAACTCCCGGCCCCGGCTGTCCGGACGACCTGTTCCCCGAGCGAACTTGTGGTGCGAGGCTCTTGCATACCGGTTTAAAATATCTTCGCTCTCGCCGTCGCCCCAGTCCACTTTTCCCTCCACGTAGGTTTGGGAAAAACAGATATCGTAATCTCCTTCGTCAAAGCTGTAACAGACGGCCCAGATATGTCCTGCCGGGCAAGATTCCAAATCCGGCCACAAAGGGTCGGGGTGATACGCCGGCATCCGCTCTATGCGCACTTCCACCGGCACGCTGACCGTCTCTTTCACCGCGACAGCCTCCGGCACGATGATCTGCTCTTTTACCGCAACGGCATCCGGTACAATTATCCGCTCTTTCACCATCACGTAATCGCACTTCTCCATACCTCATACTATTTTAATGTTCGTCTCGAACTCACCACCATACTCCCAGTATCCGCTTGCGAAATCGGAGTCGGTACGGCAATAATGCCTTTCTACGGTAAGGATTCCCTTGCGGAAAGTGTTCGGCTCGAATACGGCTATCAGCTCGCCGTCTCGAAGGACACAATTCACCCGCTTGTCACCCTCCTGCGAGACTTCGCACGTCCGGCCGTATTGATCCCGATAGATGAAGCGGAATTTCAGTCCCTCCACATCGATGGGGGAACCATTCATATCTGAAAACTCCAAACCGGCCTTAATACCTTCCCATGAGTATTTCTCTTCGTACTTTTTTTCACTCATCGCTGCCATCGGATAATGCGTTGAACATTTTTTCCACAAGGCCCTTTGTCTCCTCGACCGTGGAGGTCATGGAATAGACATTCATGTTAAAGCTGCCTTGCCCGACAGTGACATGGCCTTTTTCCACTCCATTCTCCACAATTCGGTAATTGACCGCTTGCAGGTTATCTACCGTTTCCTGTCCGTCGAATTGACGGCTGATGTTCTCGCTGATTTTTACTAACTCAATCATAATGTTTTGTATTTATGGTTAACTGATAATCCCGCTGTCGGGAATGTCGAATGTCACGTTTTTGGATAGGGAGTCGAGTTGTACGCCGGCCTCTCCCGACGAGGAGACCCCATACACGGAACAGGTCAGGTAATAGGTATGGGTTCCCGGTGGAAGGTCCGGATGTGTCGTCCCCAAAGGGATATTCAAAATGAGAATCCCGGTTCCCTTGTATTCGTAATCATATATCGCGAGGAATCCGGACCCCGAAATGCGGAAGGTGTATTTCTCACCCACCGGAGGATTTCCGTTCGGAAAACTGATACGCACCTGAAAGTAACTCGAAAGAAAAGTGAAATCCACGATTTTAATCGGGGTATATGTGCTGTTTATCTCGGCTGTCATGGCTATCGATGTGGGTATGGGGAAATAATCCGCCACGGTGATCTGTTTGTCGACCCCTGTCCAGTATTCGAACGACTTCTTATTGATAAGGAACAATGTCACCTTCAAATTTGCCCCTACCGAATCCTCCCCCGGAAATGTGTCGCTCTGTCCGACAGGAAGTATCGGCGGAGTAGTACCGTCACTGAAAAATTTTACCTTGAAAGCGGAGTACCACACATTGCCCACCCGCAAGGTGGTTACGGTATTTGTCGAGGTATTTGTCAGCAATCGAGCAAAACTGCTTCCATTTCCATCGGTTACCAAAATAGCCGGGTAATAATCGCCGATACTCTTGTCGGAGGCCAGCGACAGCCACGATTCGACGGGTACACCGGTAGGATTCACCGAAGTATCGTAATAGTTAATATCGACAAAAAGATACGGCACGTCCGCACTGATTTCGTCAATTTTACTTCCGGTAAGATTAGGTTCCGCATTGTGGTCGTAGCCGTCGAAATCGCTCAGGCGGCAAAAATCCGTCCCCGAGTGAGGATAGGCGACATAATCGAAAGAGGTATCATGGATAGCGACGATATTCGTGCCGTGCGGTATCGTAGCTTTCAAGCCATAGCGTATGCCTTGATTCTTATCCGTTTCGCTTCCTTCCCATTGATTGATGTATGTAGTGACCCCGCCGGATTGCTGGGGATAGTTTTCGGAAAGCGGTGCAGCCTGCGGATAGCGCACCGGTTTATGCCGGCTCCACTTGTTGATACGTCCCGGACGGCCACCCTGCAACAGGGGTCGTTCGAGGGCAACGATGTCGGCCACGTCCCATACCCCGTTCTTCGGATAAATTCCAAGTAGGTTATAGGGGTCGGTTATCGCTACCGGAGCTGCTATCTTGTTTTTATCGATGGCCATAGGCTCACTTTCCTCCTTTCCCTTTTAATTCGGACAATTCTTTTTTCAATCGTTCTATATCTCCCATAAGGGCTTTAACCAGACGGGCGGTCTCCTGCGTTGCCCCGGCGATGGTGTTGATATAGTCGGGCGACAGGTAGTTCAGAGCCCCGTAACCGTCCTCCGTTTCGTAGGCCATCGATGGCAATACCTCTTTCACCTTTTGATAGATCAGCCCCGTATGGGCTTCCCCGTCCACGCCGCCCTTGTTACGCTTCCGTGCTTTTTCGGTGTATAGAAAATCGCATACCCTGCCCATCGCCAAGAGCCTGTCGGTATAACTTCGGGTGTAATCGAAATCTCGCTTCAAACGTTTGTCCGAAGTCGTTAGAGCGGTGACCGAGCCTTGTGCCGAGATATTGCCTTGCGACGATATATCCCCTCCGGCCGTGATGTTACCGTCCGACGTGACACTCTCCTTTGACCTTATGTTATTTGTCGCCACAATCCTTCCGGCGGAAATGGATACAGACTTACTACCGGTCGAAAGGTTTATACTCGTAGCCCTGATTACATTCGCTCCATCGATGTCTCCATCCATCGTTATATCCCGAACTCCCGACAGACTTCCGGACACATCGTTCGTTCCGTCAAATGGATTTCCCCAAAACAGGCGATAGTTCTTGAGCCTGTCAGCTGCGATGGAATCGTTATCCGTCAAGGCGACAGACGGGGTAACCACGGTCAGCTTGCTTACACCGACTGTCGGCATGGGAGACAACGATATGCTCTCCACACAGTTCTCGCAAGTCCCGTTCAAAGCCCCGTATGTGTTATAGACGAATATGGAGCAGGTCTGGTAATCCGTCTTGGCCGAAACCCAAAAACACACGCGTCCCCCGTACAAGAACACCTTCACGTCACCCAAATCGTCACCGAAATGCGTACCGGCCGTAGCCGTAAACTCGACATCGTTCGGGGCATAATTATACGCCTGTACGATCGTATTGATAATTCGTCGGCTATAATATCCATTTCCAATCAAATGCAACGTCAACATAGCCGCCTCGGCCTCCTCGACTTTCGTGCGAATCAGCCACCCGTTTCCGGTGGCTGTCTCATACATGCCGCCCCTTTTATACAGGAAAGCCCCGTTGTCAAGCCCGTTCAACTTTTTCGCATTGTCCGATTCGACCGCACGTCCGACTGTCAGCCCCGTATATGTACCGCTCACGTTGTTTATCTCGGCCAGCGAATAGGCAGGCTTGTTCGGCTGCTGCACCCAATCGTACAGGGTTATGCCTTTGGTGACAACGATACCGAGGGCTGTCTTGCTGACGGCCGTCACCACATTCCCTGTACCTATCGTAGATGCGCCGGCGTTGGCGAGTTTCCAAATCTCGTTAATCGTGTAGGCATTGAACGTCTCCGTCATTGTGGTGTTGTCGAACACGCCGCCCAGATCGTCGAACCCATGAACGAGCTTGATGAGCCCTCCTCCGCCACCGCCGCCCCCTTCGAGGTTGCCGAGACCGAGAGCAGAGAGGCTGCCGGTGGTATAGAGGCTTATCGGTTCCCCGTTTTTCGAGTCGTACACTTTAATGGCCTTGTTGGCGGCGTCCCATACCAGCGTCGCCCCGCCGATGGTGACGCTATGGTTGACATCGATGTCGGTCATGGGCACGAGGGGCGTGACATCGAGCAGTTTCCCGCTCTCCGAATCTTCATTAAGCTGAAAGATGTTGAGATAGGCGTCGATGAGTTTGTCGCCGAAGTAGAATGCCCCGAGGTTGGTGTCGATTTTCCCTTTCTTGTCCCACCGGATATTGCCGGCGGCCAGATAGCCCGTGCCGTCCATGCGGATCAGGGCCGTGGCCTCGTTGCCGGCAAGGCCCTCCTTTTCGACGTATTTCCCGGATTCCTCGTCGTAGGTAAAGCGATCCACGGGCTCTCCGCCCGCCCAGTAGGAGATACTGCCGGCTCCCCGGTCGAGACCGCTCACCCCGCTCATGACGACATACTCGCCTTCGGAAGTGCGGTAACCGAGCTGCACGAGACTCGTGGCGATGACACCCCCGTCGATGGCGGTGTCGTTACGGAAGGCTTCTTTGAGGTATTCGCGCTCTTCGAGGGCCTTGTCGAGGTCGTCGTAGTGCTCGGTAATGAATTTGCCCTTAATTCGTAGCACCTTATTCACCGAGTCGTAGACCAGATAGGTGTTTTGTTCGGGGACACCGACGGCAAAGTCGCCGAGGACTTTGAGGAAAGCCCGGGCGGTGGTCTTGTCGAATCCCTGACTGACGACCTCCTTGCCCTGCAAGGTGTAGGAGCCGATACCCTGCAACAGCTTGATGCTGGGGGCGTCGATGGCGACGGAGGAGATGATGACGGCGTTCTGTCGCCCGGGCCCCTCGCTGCCGCCCACCACCGGATCGTAGCCGAGCTGGATAAGGGCGTCCCCGGCTACGGGGATATCCGAACCGGCGTCGGCATCCGTCTTGGAGAGGTCGACGTAGTTGTCGCCGACCCCGACCACCTTGCGCCAGTAGTAGCGGGGCTTCAAGGTCTCCGTCCGGTCGACCGCCCGGCAGATGGCCATATCCCCCACGATGAAGTCGTTTTCGGGGGCGACAGTCCCGTCGTCCGCATAACAGCGGTAATGCGTTTCGAACTCCTCCACCCGGAAAAGGTGGGCGAAGGAGGCTGAACTGACGATATACTCCCCGGCGATATGGGTGACCCGGTTGACCTGCGTCTCCTGTATGGTCGCCTTCTTTCGGATAAAGATGTTGTCCGCCTCGATATAGGTGTTACCCTGTTCATCGGTTCTGAACGTTCCGCCGCTTACGAGCGAGGAATAGACGCCGATGTCCAGCCCTTTCGCGAAAGTGATTTTCCCTTGTGCCGTGTCGGGGTGCAGGCGGCTGAGTGCCTCTTTGAGGGTACGCCGCGCGCTGAACACGTTGTTGTCGGTGGGCAGGGTGTTGTCCCAGCTCCGTATGAGGTCGGGGAAAGAGCCCGACGTGGCCTCCCGCACATAGTTCTCGACGGCGGTGATGTTGTCGTTGATGGTCGTCATCGCGCCGGTGCTCGTGGCGTCGCTGATTTCGAGGTCGACCTGCGAAGGGAGGTTGACCTTGCGGGTAATCTTGGTGATTCGGCTGCTGCGATAGCCCGTCTCCGGAAAATATTTGGCACTTTCGAGCCTCACCCGTCTCCCCACATAGAGGTCGATGGCGTGCTCTTCGATATATACATGGTCGGTCGGCGCCTTGTAACGGCTCACATCGACGGCATTCTCCTCGTTGTATTTGTCGACCGCCTCCTTGAATTCCTGCTCGGCCAGCGGATAGTATTCGTCCGGCATGCGGATATTCCAAAGGATATACTTGTCGCCTGCTTGGGGCGATAAGGTGTCGTTGGGAAGCTGCGTGTCGTCGTCATAGGGCCAGATGGTGATGATCTCGAACTCCCGGGTCTCACTGTCGTAGTTGACCTCGAAGTAATAGGTGTCGTCGGCTTCTTCTCCGAGCCCGGCCAGTTCCGAACCTTCCTGAAAGGATACCCGTTTGACTTGCCGGGCCAGTTCGTAATCGTTCGGGTCGAAATCGAGGCTTTCGTCCTTGAAATACCAGATTGTAAAGGGGTTGCCCTCCTCGTCCTTCGTCTCTTCCTTCCGCACCGAGCTCACCGTGCCGATACGCTTGGGGTAAATGCCGGCGAAAGCCTCGGCTTCGTAGTGATGCCATACGCCGTACTTGTCGACGTTCACATCGACGTGTTTCACGCCGCCGGGCAGTTGCAGCCGGGTGTGGCCGTATTTCTCCGGGTCGATGTTGCGGCTGCTGCCTATCGGGTAGAGCCGGGTGTAGAACTTGGCGTTGTCGGCCATGTCGCCGCTCAGCGAGAGCAGCCCCTTGCCGTAGGCCAGCGTCACCTCCTCGCCCTGCTCGCAGCGGCAGATATTGACGGTCTGCCCCTCGACCCACCATTCGGCGCGGTGTCCAACCTTCTCGGCCACCTCTTTGAGCGCCTCGTCGCAATATTTTCCGAAATAGTCGATGACGATGTTGTCGGCGCCCTCCACCGTGCCCACCTTCCAGTCGCCGCTACCCATGCCGTTGTTGATACTTTTCACGATCAGGGCGACATGGTCCCTCGGCGGGGCGGTCAGGGTGAAGACCGGCTCGTCGTCCCCGTCCGTGTCGTTGATAACAAGGAAGCGCTTCACCAGACTCTCGATGCCGTAGAGCTTGATATCGTACTTCCATTCTACCGTCGACACTTGCTCGGGGTGATACCGTTCCATGAGCCAGTACTTCCTGCCCATAAACTCGGCATAGTCGTTGACTTCGAGCGCCACGTGTTCGTAGAGCGTGAACGACAGGCTGAGCGCGTTGTCGCCCTGCAACTCCATCTCCTGCGTCGAGTTGTCGTCGCAGGGAACCTGTGTCTTCGCCATGCCGTCGCTGCCGTATATCGTGATCATCTTACTCTTGTTTTAAGGTCGTTTTAATGCTGTTCAATCGTCATTTAAATCGTCGGGTTCGGCTCCCGAAAAGTGACGTAGAAGCGGCTCGCCTGCTTGCCTTCCCGCCAGAGGTAAGTGAGCGGCTCGTAGTCGCTCGCCTCCTTGTAGAAAACGCGAAGGGTCATGTCGAGGTCGGGAAATTCGATGTCGAGCCACCCGTCGTCGCCCTGCTTCAACAGGGTGATGAAGGCCTTGTATTGAGCCAGCCATTTCTCCCGGGTGTCGGCATAGAGGGCGAAACAGAGCTTCACGTCCCGGGCCTGATTCTTCACGTCGAGCGAGGCCGAGTACTTCTCGCCGTTCTCCTCGCGTATATCCACGGCCACATGGGTTTTCGTCTTGGCCGGCGACAGGATCGCCTTCAAGTTGTTGCGGTCGCCCCGCCTTTTCTCGGCCAGAAACACGCCGTACTCCTTCCAGATGTCCGTACCGTTGACGAGCGCTTTCCCGCCCAATATCGCATCCATTGCCATATCTCGTTGATTTTAACAGGTTGTCGTCATTTCATCTTCAAGCCGTCGCGTACAATTTTTTTTATTTCGTCCTTAATCTCGCCCAAATGCTTGGCGCTGGCGCCGGTGTTCTCCTCGATACGCCGCAGGTGGTCCACGGCTGCGCCCATCTGCTCGCTCACGTCCTGCATTCGCTCGTCGATGCTGGCCCAGTGCATCTGGCCGGAGACAAAGAGCCCTTCGAGCTTAGTGCCCTGTTCTTGGCTCATGGCGGCGAACCCGCCCGGTTTCCCGCTCTGTGTCGTTCCGCCGTCGTCCCCGGTATAGCCGGTAGCCTCCGATATGCTGTCGCGGATATGGAGGCCTTTTTTTACAAGTTCCTCCCACTGTTTGTTCAAGTCCTCGATTTCCTCGTCGGTCAGCTCTCCATTGGACATGGCCCTTCCGAAGGTGGCGTACCAATCCTCCATATCCGTTTTAAGCAATTCGTCCAGCTTGGTCTTCAACAGGGCGCGCATCAGATACTCGCTCATGTCGTCGGAAAAATCCTCCCAGTCTGACGACATGTCCATCAGCATGTCGATAAAACTGTCGTACACGCTGTCGAAGGAGACCTGCGTGATACTCTCGTAATAGGCCTGTTCCAACTCCTTCCGCTGCTCGGCGAAAGCGATATAGTCGTCCATATACCGGGCGGCATCCTTGTAGCCCGCATCGGCATAGTCCTTGATTTTCGCATAAAGGTCGGGCGCTTCCCGGGCGACCTTCGCCATCTCCTCGCTCGACAGGTTCCAGAAATCGGCGGCCTCGCCGATCGTCCTTCCGACCACCTCGCTGATACGCTGCCATTCGTTACCGCTCATGGCATCGTCTATTTTTTTGTTGGAGGACTTTTTGCCGCCTATGCCCCAAAGCCCGTTGCTGTAAGCGGAAGCGCTCCGCTGCATTTGTTCCCGCGTATGGGCTTCCGCCTCGTCCAGACGGGCCATCTGCTTTTCATAGAGCTCCGTGGCTTGTTGGCCAGAGGAGCCCTTTATCTCATCGGTCAACGACTCGATGGCGGCGATCAAGGCTTCGTTCGTCAAACTCAGGCGCTCCATGTCCTCCTCCAAATGGGGGTCGCTGTCCCCGTTCCCCACCAGTTTGCCCAAGCCCCCGAACGATAGCGCGTCGAGGATATTGGCCGCCCCTTTCAACAGGGACTCGCCGATTTGTTGGAAAAACTCCAACGAAAAGATATTGTCGATAATGCCACTGACGGCGCCGAGCACGGTGTCTGTCAACCCCGCGACGATACCCCCGATACCCTCCGTCGCCAATTCGTCCAAGATGGAGAGTATGGCGGAAATAATGGAGCCGGCCAATCCCGAATTGCCCAAGCCTTCCGCGAGGGCTTGGGTGACGCTGCTGTCCCCGAAGATTTTCTCGAAACCTTCCGCAAGGGAGCCGCCGAGTTTCTCGGTCAGCTTCCCGCCGTTAAACAGCTTGTCGAGTTGCATGAAGCCTTGCCCTATGCCTTTCAGGTTCCCCGACGAAAGGTTTCTCAGCCCCGATTCGAGGTTGCGGAACATGCCGGCTGCCTGTTCCGAGGACTCCCGGAGGCTGGTAGTGGTGCTCTGCACCTGCGTCCCGAACATCTGCACGTCCCGCGATGCCTTGTCGAGATTCTTCGCGGCCTCTCCCACGTAGAGCTCGGCCGCCTCTATGCTGCGGGCGTCACCGCTTCCCTCGGCCTCTTTCAGCGTTTGCTTGGCACGGGCCAGCTCTTCGGTCGCCTCGATTTCCCGCTGCTGCGCGGCCATATAGCCCCGCATGGCGTTTTGGTAAGAGACGAGGTCGTCGTTGATTTGCCGGAAAATCTCCCCGTTCCACATCGTCTCCGACTGTTGCAGGGTGGAAATCAGGCCATACAGGGCTTCCATCTCGTCAACGCCGGCGGAGGATTGGAACTCCGGGCTTCGGGCGATCGTTTTCAGCCGGTCGATGGTCGGCTGCACCTGTTCGCGGAACATCACCCCGAAATGGCCGAATACGTTTCCCCAGTCGATTTGCTGCCGGATCGCCGACAGTTCCAGCCGGTTGACGGCCGAGTCCCGCTCTTTTTCGAGCGAGAGCCGTTCGCCCTCCGATTGTGCCCGTCGTATTTTCTCGGCATACTCCTCGGCGATGGCCAGCTTCTGCTGCTGGTAGGAGCCGTACTCTTTCAGGTAGTCGCGCATGGCGACGGCTTCCTGCCGGTAAACCTCCGTGACCTCTTTTTTCCGTGTATCTTCGGCAAGGGTATTAGCTCGGTCAATTTCCTCCTGCTGCCTATCGGTCAGCCCGGCGGCGTTGGTGCCGGTGACGCCCGCCTTTCGGTTCAGCTCGGCCAGTTCCCGCGCCTTCTTTTCGATCTCGGCTTTTTGCCGGTCATAGTCGGCATCTATCCGGGTCAGTTTCTTCTGCGTGCCTTCCTCCTGCAAGGCTATCCACTCCTGCTGGTTCTGTTGTTCCAGAGCCAGCAACTCGTCATTCAGTTTCTGCCGGGCCTGCATCCGCTTTTCCTCCTCTGTCTTGGCGGTGTCGTCATCAGTCTCGATGGTCCGGTAATCGGAGAGTCCCGCTTCCTTGAAGATTCTGGTTGCCTCTTTCTGGAACCATTCGACCTCATTCAGGTAATGTTGTTTTTTATTTTCCTCCTCTTGCAGGGCTTTGTTAAAGGCTGTCTCTGCCGGATCGCTTCCATATTGGCCGATGTTGTCCCCGCCCAAAAACATGTTGAGCTTTCCGCCGGCGCCCCAGAACGGGCGGTACTCTTCCTTGCCCTTGCTGCGGATTTCGTTCGCTTTCTCGTCGGCTTCTATGGCTTTTTTAATATAGGACTGAGCCTTTGCCTGCATGAACAGGGACTCGACATAGGCATTCCCTTTTTGTATGAGTGTGTCATACCAATCGGTCAGGGACTTGTAAGTGCCGAACGTGTCGCCGTATTTCCGGTTCAACTCGTCGACCTTGTTCTTCTCCTGCTCTTTCGTGCCGATAAAGTCTCTCAACTCGCGGAGGGTGTTGTCCAGCTCGGCACGGGTGCGTATGGAAACGGCATGTCCTTCTTTCTCTACCTCGTTTTTCTCCTGCAGGGCTTTTTTCAAGGCGTCGACTCCGTCTTTGGCGCTGAACAGCCCTTTTACCCAGTCTACCAGTTCGTCGCCGTACATGACCAGCAGCATGATGCCTGTCGTCAGGGCGGTCTGCCACGAGAACAGGGAGGAGAGGATTTGTTTCCATACCGGCACGCCCTTTTGCCCGGATTTCACCAGATTGTCATATTCGACCCGCGCCCTTTTTACCTCGTCCGCGAAAATGGGCAGGTTGTTGGAGATGGCGAGGAAAAACATCTGGGGCCCCATAGCCAGAGAGGGCATTTCCCGGGCGATCTGTTGGATACTCATGTGCAGGCCGTTGAATTGCTGCTTGGCGGCGGGCAGTTCCGGGGGGGCTGTCTGTGTGGCCTCTGCGGTCGCATCCAGCTGTTTTAACCGGGATTCCAATTCGGCGATTTGCTTTTCGAGCGCTTCGATACCGGCCATGTTTTCACTCTGGTCGAGGTTCGGGGAGGCGTTTTGTCCGACCCTGCGCAATTCTTCCATTTGCTCCGTGAGCCCGGCTATGGCGGTACGCAACCTTTGGGCTTGACTGTCCATTTCCGACGATGCGGCGGTCGCCTTGCCTTTCAGCTTGTCCACCTTGCGGCCGGCCTTGTCGAGAGCCCCCGACAGGCGATCCTTCATCAATATCTCTACTTCTACCGGTTTCATTGCCATGTTATCTCTTCAAATTGCTTTGGAAAAATCCCACGATGTCGGCGGCCTCGTCCTCCGCGCTCTTCTCCTCCTGTTTCTTCCGGATATAGCGGGGCGCGTCTGCCAGCATCATAATCAAAGTCTGGAAGTTCACACCTTCCAGTATGTACTTTACCTTCCAGCCGGTGGCATCGGCCACCTGCCAGACAAATCCGAAGGGGCTATGGGAAGGCTCGAATACCGTCTTTAACTCCCCTTGTCTCTTTGGCTCAGTCTCAGCTTCATCGGGTTCGTCCTCTCGGCTGATCTGATAATACTCGTAAAAGGGTCGGTGCCCAACAGGAACACGAAGCTGCGCATGGCGGCCGAGACATACTCGGTGTCTATCCAGTTGCGTACCAGCCATGCCGTTGCCCCGACCAGCAGCCGGCGGCTGATCCAGCCGCGACACAGGGTATAGGCCACCATGCGGCTCACCTGTTTGCCATGTGACACGAGGAAGGCCATTTCCTCCTCCTTCGTAAACTTGTTCATCTGTTCCGCCGTCACCCCTAACGAGAGGTACACCCGGGCCAAGCGAATAAGCCCGCCCAGCCGGGGGCGGCGCATGACGACCCGCAGGCGCAGGGGCTTGCGGAACGGGAGGCGGATATCCTTCAAGGGGACGGACACGCCCCGGTCCAACAGGGCGGCCGCCCCCTCGCGCTGTATGAGGCGTGCGACTTTCTCGTCCATACGTTAATCCGATGGGGTGTCGTTGATTTCGTAAGGAGCGGCTTCCGCTTCCTCCGGCTTGTTCACTTTCAGCTGGCACTCTATCTTGGAAACCTCGGTCAGCGTCAGCTTGCCTCCCAAGTTGGCCATGATGGTACCGTTGGGGATCTTCATGGTCTGACCTGAGACGAACTTGATTTCCCACGGGCCGCGAAGTTCCACCAAGTCGGTGGGGGCTTTCCAGCCGGTATAATTCCCTACCGAGCCTACCAGCGTGCCGCCCAGCACGGCCTGTATGTTCTCGTAATCCAGCTGAATGAGGTTGAACGTCGGCGAGATGGTCCCGTTCTTATTGGCCAGCGTCAGCACCGGTGCGTCGGGCACCTGCTCGGCCTCGATGTCCGTACTCTCGGGCTTTGTGCCGCCCCAGTCCCAGCTGCCTTTTTCGATGTAGCCGATCTCTTTACCGTTGAATTTTACCACGGCTATGCCGTATATGAATTTCTTAGTTGCCATTCTTCAATTTGTTTTTGATGATTATCATTCCTAATATCGTTATCGCTATCCCGGCGACGAGCCCTGTGAAAAAGGTTTTAACGGGGTTCGAACGCTGTTTTAATTCCGCTTCGTATAGGTCGGCCATGCCTTCATAGCGCTCGCGCCATACCGAGGAGGATTTCTCGTAATACTCACACTGTCGCTGCAGGCTGTCGCAAGAGGCATGCACAATAATCGTATCTCCCTTGCGGTTAACCGCCACATTCGTCCGGCCGCTCCGTCCGCCGTACGATGCCGTCGGAGGTAGTTTCATCAGGCTGTCCGCCGGTATGACCAGCCTAATCTCCGACCCCGGGACCGTTTCCGTCCGTATCCGGAGGACTTCGCTGGTCGAACTGTCCGACCGGGTCAGTTCCTCCCGGATCTTCTCCTGCGTTGCCTTTCGGGTGCTCGTGCAGGCGGTTAAGCACAGGACAAGTATCGCGATGTTTGCAACTGTTAGCGGTATCGATGGCTTTGCGAAGGCGAGCCATCTCACGCGTGTTACGTGCCAACTCTTTCTTTGTCTCGTTAAACTCATCTTTCAAAGGTTTTACGATGTTCTCCATCAATATGCGGGTGGCGTGCTCAGCGTTGTCTATTCGCACCGCCTCGGCCTCCGCTTTCGCCATTTCAGCTTCGGAACCGGCCTTGCGGACGGTAGACTTTAAGGTCAACAGGCCGATAATGGTTGCCAGCAAACCGCCACCCAGTGCGATGTTCAAAAATTCACTGAGCTCCATAGGACTACCTGTTTATGACTTGCTTCCCGACTTTTTAGCGATAAGGCCGATAAGCCATTGAACCAGTCCCGTGTCCGCAATCCCGTTCGCCACGAAGGAGGCTCCTAAACCGTAAAGCAGGGCGATATACCATTGGACGTCCGATACGAATCCGGCATCAAGCCACCATAGCAACATGGCGGCCGCCATACCGACACACCAACTGACAAGCTGGGTAAGCAGTCCGTTCATCTTGGGAAACAGGGCTTTGATACCTTCCGTCAGCAATACCACACAACCGGCAAATCCGGCAAAAGTGGCGATCATGCTGTCATAATCTGTACCGGTGGATACATCGCCCGTTTGGGCAAATGCGGCTGATACAAACACGAGTATCAGCATGAAAAAACAAATCAACTTTTTCATTTCATTCTTCTTTTTATGGGTTTATTCCTATTGATTTCAACCAAGTCTGCACGTTGAACGAGGGGCAGGCTTTCGCCGCCAGCTGGTTGTGGCCGACAATCTCCACGTCGGGGAAGCGACGATGAAAATCCTTTACGTAGGTTTCCATCGCTTTCCGCTGTGCGAGGGTGCGGGTGTCCACGGGGGTCTTGCCGTCGGCGGCGACACCGCCCACGTACACAACGTGCCGAGCTGTCGTGTTGTACCCTTTTGCCCCGTTGGTAATCTCCCATGAATCGACCTGCGCATCCTCGTTGTTGTCCACCAGCCTCTCCACACGGCCGTCGAGGTGTATCATATCGGTGTATCCTACCTGCTTCCAGCCCCGCCCGACAGGGGGTGCGGAGGTGTGCCAGCGACGGATCTCGTCAGCCGTCACCTCACGCCCTTCGGGGGTGGCGGTGCAATGCAGGACCAGATATTTCAACTTTCCCATGACTTATGCTCCTTGTTTGGCTTGCGAGATGGTTATCTTAGCGGTTTTCGAGTTGTCGGCATTCAGGGTAATGGTCAGAGTCCCACTTTTCGCATTGCCCGTGTCATTGGCCTCTGCCGAAATGGTCACACCGGTTTCGGTTTCCTCTACCTCAAAACCGGCCGGAGCGGCGTCTACGGTGTATTCACCGCTGGCTGTTACGGTCACTTCCTTGCTGCCACCCTCTGCCGGAATAGCCACCGTGGTCGGGTCGGCAGAAATGGTTTTTGCAGTCGGCTGAAATACGGGACTTTTGCGGCTGTCCAAAACCACGGTCTCCTCCCCGAAAGCGATATTGGTATCAGCCTTCATCAGCATCTTGAAGAAGTACAACTCGCTGGCATTGGAAATCTTGTCTATCTGAATGACATTCTCATCGTCTTGCAGATTGACGGCGGCGAACAGGTTTCCGTCTGCGCCCATCGAACACAACGTGGCCACGATCAGATCGTCGGGCCATGCAGCCAAAGTCTCGATGGCGATACCCTTGTAACGTCTGGCATTGACGTCCGTCTCGCTGGCGTTTTTGGCCTCTCGTTCCGTCAACTCGTCATCGTACTTGTCGAAATCATCGATACTCATGATAATACGCAGGTTCGGGTTGTTGCGGATTGCTTTGGGGATAGCGCTCCGAACGGCTTTCAACTTGCCGAGCATGGTTGTTTCCTCGCTGTCCACGATGATGAGTTCCGTATCTTTGGCCATTTGGGTGAGGATACCGTTAAACAGATGGTCATCATCGTCTCCGTATTCGCCGTTGATGTAATGGTCACCTAATTCGAACTGTACCTGTTTGGCCAGTTCGGCCAACAGCGCATTCTGGGCTTCGGGTGGTAGCTCTGCGAACACGAGGTTGCCTTTCGGCTGCCACTTGCGCCAGATTTGCTCGAAGGCACGGGGATTGAACACGGTGAAGGCCATGAAATCCTTCGGATCGAGGCTTTTTTCGTCATAATTGAAATTGCCCTTCGAATCTTCCACACCGGGATTTTCCTTGCGTTTTTGGAGCATCTTCCCGCTTTTCAGACGGGGCAGGCTGATTTTCTTCTCCACACCGGGAATGACCATAATCAGGCCTTTCTCCACGATTTCGTTGCCGGTGGCGGCGAGGGTCAGCAGCTGCTCCAGCACCTCGCCGTTGTAATTGGTGTTTTTTACTACTATCGCCATCGTTATTGTTTATTAAGTTTGTTGTTGATTTCCTTCATTCGCTTGCTCCACGGGCTCTCGTCTCCCGGGTCCACTTTCAGGTCCTCCATGACCTTGCGTTTCGGGGCAAGCGCCTTTAACGCTTTTTCTCCTTCCTCCGGGTTGGATTTCAGGATATTCTCATATACAGGACGCATTTCGGCATTGATGCGCCCGTCTGCCTCCGCAGCGTCAAGCAATGCCTTGCGTGCGGCTTCTTCATCGGCGGCCGCCTTGTCCTCAAACTCTTTCAGCTGGGTTTTCAGGTCGTTGTTCTCATTTTCCAGACCGGCGACACGGCCCGCTTCCCTTGCGTAGGACTGAGCCTGCGCGATTACTTCCTCCTCGCTCTTGCAATTGGCAAACGAGGGGTGTTTCCGAATTTCCTCCAAGTTCATCTTGCTTTTGTTTTGTGGCTCCGTGAGCCGGTTGTTGAATAAAGTATATATCTGTTCCGGGGTACTGCCCGCCGGAACCGGTTCCGCGTCATAGATGCCGTCGATAAAGCCGAGGCGGAGCGCATCGTCTGCCGTCAGCCAATGGTCCTCGCCGTCAAAAAACGTAGCCTTGACCTCCTCCTTCGTCATGCCGAGACGGGCGGCATAAATGTCTCCGAGACTATCTTCGAGGCTCTCTATCTCTTCGATGCACTTCTGCATCTCCTTTTTATTGCCATAGCAGCCTCCGCTCACGCTGTGCAGCATCAGCCTCGCATACTTGCTCATCTCTACCGGTTTTCCGCACAGGGCGATCACGCTGGCCATGCTGGCCGCGATACCGTCCACATAGATGTGTACGTCCGCCTTGCTGTTTTTGATGGCGTTGTAGATGGCGATGCCGCAATACACATCGCCGCCGTTACTGTTGATGCGGACATGGATCCGGCTCCCCGCCTTTTCGGCTTCCAACAGTTCCCGGGCCACCCGTCCGCTCTGTACTTCGTAATAGTCTCCGATGTCACCGTAAAGGAAGATGGTGCACACTCCCTCCGCATCGGTCTGTATATTGAAAAATCTGCTCATATCTGTCTGGTTTTAGCACATAATCACGCTGGGTTCACATCGCAAAAATGCGACAAATCAACAGCGTATGAAAATTGTATTTTTACCGTGTAACGGTATGATGTCATGGTGGTTTTGTAAAGTCTCATCATGCGGAACGATTTTTATTTCGCGGGATTTTTAGGGCATTTTTGCAGTTGAATCACAAGAATTAAAGCACTATGGCAGATTTGACGAACGCCCAAAAGAAGGAATGGGCCAAGACTTTATACATGCGGGAGAATCTCACGCAACAGGAAATAGCGGAGCGTGTGGGAGTGTCCCGCGTGACAGTGTCCAACTGGGTGCGTGCCGGGAAATGGGAGGAACAGAAAGCCGGGCTGACACTCACCCGGCAGGAACAGGTGGCCAACCTCTACCGTCAGGTGGCGGAAATCAACCGGGCCATCTCGGCACGGGCGGAGGGGGAACGGTTCCCGAATTCCAAAGAGGCCGACATTCTCGGCAAGCTGTCGGCCGCCATTCGGAACATGGAACAGGAAACCGGAATAGCCGATATCATCAGCGTGCTCACCGGTTTCATCGAATGGCTCCGTCCGTTCGACCTTGAAAAAGCAAAAGAACTGACAAGGCTGGCGGACGCTTATATCAAGGACAAACTATAAACGGGAGGCTCATGAAACAGATCGACAAAACAGCACTCCTCGACTGGGAGAAGTTTAAGGAGGACATCGATAGGGCCACGCCGGTGGACAAATCCATGTCCGCCGCCGACCGGGAGAAGCACCGCCGGTATCTCGAAAGGCATCCGGTGGAGTGGATCAAGTTCTTCTTTCCGAACTATGCCAAGTATGAGTTCGCCGATTTCCAGAAACGGGCCATACAGCGCATCATCGCACACGACGAATGGTTCGAGGTGCTTTCGTGGAGCCGGGAGCTCGCCAAGTCTACCGTCTCCATGTTTATCGTCCTGTTCGTCACGCTCACCGGGCGGAAGAAGAACGTCATCATGACCTCCAACAGCAAGGACAACGCTGTCCGGCTGCTGGCCCCTTACCGGGCCAATTTGGAGGCCAACGGCCGCATACAGGCCTATTACGGCAAACAGGAGACGCCCGGCTCATGGACGGAGGACGAGTTCGTCACCAAAGGAGGCGTGGCGTTCCGTGCAATCGGCGCGGGACAGTCGCCCCGGGGTTCGCGCAACGAGGCCATTCGCCCGGACGTGCTGCTCGTGGACGACTTCGACACGGACGAGGACACTAAGAACCCAGACACGATACAGAAGCGGTGGGACTGGTGGGAAAACGCCCTGTATCCGACGCGATCCATCTCGGAACCGACGCTTGTCATCTTTTGCGGAAACATCATCGCCAAAGATTGCTGCGTGGTACGGGCCGGGGACATGGCCGACCACTGGGACATCGTGAACATTCGAGACAGGAACGGTCGCTCCACTTGGCCGGAGAAGAACACGGAAGAGTTTATCGACCGCACGCTGTCCAAAATATCCACCAAAGCGGCGCAGGGAGAATACTTCAACAACCCGATTTCTGTCGGGGAAGTATTCGAGACCATCGCCTACGGCAAGGTTCCACCCTTATCGAAATTTAAATTTTTGGTCGCATACGGTGACCCGGCGCCGGGCGAGAGCAAGGGAAAGAAAGGCAAGTCCTTCAAGACGGTCTCGCTGCTCGGCAAACTCGGGGGACGGCTTTATGTCATCAAGACTTTTCTCTCCCAAGCCCTGAACGCCGAATTCATCGGTTGGTATGTCAAACTGTTGGAGTTCGTCGGCGGAAAAGCCACCGTGTATTGCTACATGGAGAACAACAAACTGCAAGACCCTTTCTTTCAGCAGGTGTTCAAACCGCTCGTGGCCAAAGTCCGGAAAGAGCAGAAAATATCGCTTTATATCCGGGGGGACGAGAAGAAGAAAACCGACAAGGGAACCCGGATAGAGGCCAACCTCGAACCCTTGAACCGGGAGGGGAACCTGATCCTTAACGAGGCGGAGAAGGACAATCCGCACATGAAAGAACTGGAAGATCAGTTCAAGCTGTTCACGCTTTCGTTACGCTATCCGGCGGACGGCCCGGATGCCGTGGAAGGAGGCAACCGCATCATCGATGAACTCATACATCGGTCGGAGCCTCCGGTGGTCAAGACCCGGAGAGAGTTGCGGAGACGGAACAAACGAAGATTATAACCCTTTAACCCCTATACCTATGAGTCAATTTGTCGAATTGAGGGACTATGACGCGAGTATCCACCGCGACATTCTGGATGCCCTCGTACGGGAGGACGAACCCGTCATCGAAATATGCGAGGACAGGGCTATCGCCGAAATGCGGTGCTACCTGTCGAAACGCTATGACTGCGACAGAATCTTCTCCGCCACCGGGGAGGAAAGGAACCAATTGGTATTGATGATGGTCATCGACATCGCGGTCTATCACATTTTTTGTATCCACAACCCCCAGAAACTCTCGCCCATGCGGAAGGACCGGTACGAACGGGCCGTAGAGTGGATGAAGGCGGTGGCGGCCGAGGAGATCTCCATCGAGGGGGCGCCGCTCCTGCCGGCGGAGGAACGGGCCGGAAACTCGGACTTCCGCATCGAGAGCAACCGAAAAAGGACAAACCACTGGTAATCACATAAGACTATGGCAAAGAAACAAAAACAGAATAACCGGGGCATCATCACCGTCGGAGGCAATCTGACGCTTCCCGGACAAAAGAGACCGAATGTCATCGTGCTCACGCAGCCCAAACGGTTCGGCATCGACATCGCCGACTATATGACGGCCGTCCGAGCCGCCGAGAACGTGGACTATTCAAGGCGTTACAAGCTATATGACCTGTATGCCGACATTCTCATGGACACGCACCTCACCTGCGTGATCGAGAAACGGAAGAACGCCGTGCTCTGCTCCGACATCGAGTTCCGCAGGGACGGCAAGCCGGACGACGCGGTGAACGAGCAGATTCGTTCCCCGTGGTTCAACCGGCTGGTCGGCGACATCATCGACGCCAAGTTCTGGGGCTTTTCCCTCTGCCAGTTCTACCGGGAGGGGGAATGGGTGGACTACGACCTTATCCCCCGCAAGCATGTGGATCCTGTAAGGCGGATTATCCTCCGTCACCAGACGGACATCGTCGGCCTGCCGTGGGAGAATTATTCCGACCTGTTGTTCATCGGCAGTCCCGACGACTTGGGGCTGCTGGCGAAGGCGGCGCCGTGGGTCATCTACAAACGGAACACCACCGGCGACTGGTCGCAGTTCTCCGAGCTCTTCGGTATGCCCATACAGGAGTATGTCTATAACTCCGATGACGAGCAGTCCCGCCAGCGGGCGATAGAGGACGCCGCGAATATCGGAAGCCTCGCACAGTTTTTCCACGACGAGGACACCAAACTCAATTTTATAGAAGCCGGCAACAAGACCGGTTCGGCCGATGTCTACGAACGCCTCTGCGAGCGGTGCAACAACGAGATTTCCAAACTCGTCCTCGGTAATACGCTGACGACCGAATCCTCGGAAAACGGCACGCAGGCTTTGGGTACTGTCCACAAAAAGGTGGAGGACAAAGTGGCCGAGGCTGACAAGCGGTATCTCCTCGATGTGCTCAATTACGACATGGCCGATATTTTCGCCCGCATGGGCATCGACACGGCCGGGGGGAACTTCTGTTTCCCGGAGAAGAAGGAGATAGACCCCACGGCGAAGGTCAATATCCTCACGCAGATCGCCCGGCAGTTCGACCTGCCGGTCTCCGACGATTACCTGTACGAGGAGTTCGGCATCGAGAAGCCGGCCGACTACGACCGGTTGAAAAGAGAGCGGGAAGAGGCGCGGAAAAGGGAAGAGGCCGCCGCTAAGCGGCTTCAACAGCAGCAACGGCAAAAACCGGAGGAGGAAGAAATAGAGGAGCCTGCCCCGGAACCCGCCCCGGACCCTAAGCCCGACTCCAAGCGCAAAAAATCCTTCCGCGACCGGCTGGCCCGTTTTTTCGGAAAAGCCCCGTCGGGCGGCGGGGCAGTTTTAGACTGGTAGTCGACCGCCTTTATGAGGCGAAGGAGGGTGAGGTCTCCTCGGGCTTCGAGTTCTCCGGCGAGGTGTTGCGCCGCGCCTTGCGGAACATATACGGCAAGAACTTCCACCCGATGACCGACATCGAGATAAACCTGTTCAACGAGATTTGCGACCGGATAAACGAGGCCGCCCGAAAAGGACTCGACGAATCCGGGACTGTGGATCCGGACGACGACTTCCGCACGGCCATTCTGCGGAACAACGAGGTATTCGCGGCGTTCAAGGTACACCGCATGCAGAACGACATGGCACGCCTGCTGTTGGATTCGAACGGCAATCTAAAACCGTTCGAACAGTGGCGGAAGGAGGTGATGCCCATCGCCTCGCATCAGGTGGGGCAGTGGCTGCGTACCGAATACAATACGGCGGTCTTGCGGGCTCATCAGGCGGCCGACTGGCAGCAGTTCGAGAGGGAGAAGGACGTCTTGCCCAATTTGCGGTGGATGCCTTCCACCTCGGTCAATCCCGGGAAGGATCACATGATATTCTGGGGGACAGTTCGCCCCATCGATGACCCGTTCTGGAACGAGCACCGCCCGGGCGACCGCTGGAACTGCAAGTGCGACCTCTCCTCGACGGACGACCCGGTGACCGAAATCCCCGACTTCACAAGAAAGGACAACCCGCACCCCGGGCTGGACAACAATCCGGGAAAGGACGGCAAACTGTTTTCCGATACTCACCCGTATATAGCGAATGCCTATCCGGGGGCGAAGAAAGCTGTGGAAAGACTCATGGGGAAATTGGATGCTGTCCGCGAGGCGGAGGAAAGCATACGAGGCATTATCGAACAGATAGAAACCGGTTATACACAAGGGATTTCCGTAATAATAGGGAATTTGTCAGAAGATGTAAGACAATTCCTTCTTAAAAAAGGCATAGAGCTTCAAACGGACGAGGTGTACATGACCGATAAACAGATACAACATGCCTTGCGTACTGTAAAACAAAATGCCGGAAAGAGTGTAACAGCAGAGCAACTTGTAGCTTTTCCCTCGTTGATGGGAAAGTGTGAAGTCTATTGGGATAAGCAAAAAAGGAATATACAATTTATCACGCGTCAAGGAAACGAAGTACAAAAATTTGTGGTGGAACCGAATTACCGAACAAAGATATGGGGCGTAAAGAAAACAGTGAATGCCTTTATCACGGCTGGAATAATAGAAGAAAGGAATTTGGGAATGCAGAACATCATAAAAATAAAATAGCCCTTAACGGGTAGGATTCGAACCTCCGATATAAGGGCTTTCGCGCTTCCGCCTCCCGTGGCGGCATCACTAAGGACTATTTATAGCACAAATATAGCGGTTAATTATTAAATAACAAATAAATAGGAGGAAAAATGGCCGAAAAATTTATGGAGAAGGAGCGCAAGGCGCTGGAAAAGTTCCTGCGCCGGGAGATGCCGGTCATCGCCGGGCGAATGGCCCAAGACCATTTTCAAAACAACTTCCGGTTAGGAGGCTTTGTGAACGGAGGGCTGCACCCGTGGCCGAAGGCCAAGCGGTTGTCATCGGGTGGAACAGGAGCTGCCGGCAATTACGGCACGCTGCTTTCCGAGCGGAAAGTCCTATTTAAATCCATCAAATACATACCGGCGGACTACCGGGTGAAAATATCGAACGATGTGGTCTACGCCCCCATTCACAACTGGGGAGACACCGTGCATCCTGCCGTGACCGACAAGATGCGGAAATGGGCTTGGCGACAGTTCTACAAGTCGGCCGGCATCCGGAAGAACGCGTCGAAAAAAACGAAGGCGTCGCGGTTGAAGGAAGCCGCCGCCAACCCGCAGGCGCAGATGTGGAAAGGACTCGCCCTCACCCGGAAAAAGAAACTGAGCATACGCATTCCACAACGGCAGTTTATCGGGGAGAGCGAGGAACTCAACGAGAAAATAGAAAAGAAAATCACTGAAAAAATCTTCAACATTCTAACCTCATAAAATCATGGAAGAAATCTTTATCGCCATCATGGAGCAAATCGCCCGTGAAATGCCGGATCTGTCGCTCATCGACGAGGACTACGGACAATTGGAAATGGGAGCGGACGAGGACCACTACCCGGTCACCTTCCCCTGCGTATTGATCGGGAACACCGATTCGAACTGGCACGACCTCGGCTACGGGGCGCAGAACAGCGAGTCGTTCATCACCGTGCGCCTCGCCATCGACTGCTACCACGACACCAGTCACGCCTCGGGAACCTACGAGAAAGTACGCAAACGCCAGCAGACGGCGAACAAGCTGTACCAAACCTTGCAATGCTTGCAGTGCTCGGAGAACGCCTCGCCGCTCGTGCGGGAGAAAAGCCGGGAATATGCGCTGCCGGGATATATCAAGGTATTCGAGACGACCTTCTCGTTCACCCTGCACGACGAGTCGGCGATGGAGCCGTAACGCTGTAAAACGCAAAAGGGGTGACCGTCCGCAAACGGTCACCCCTTGTCTTATCCCCGGAACAAGGCTATCGGAGTCCTTTCGCCCGCAGCATTTCGAGCAGATCGCCTTCCTCCGGCATCATTTCCAAAATCAGGCTGCACAGAGTGTATATGCAGTCGTGGTCGTTGTCCACACGGTCCTTGTCTATCGCCCCGACGGCATACGTCAGATTGCGCACATGTTCCAGCCAGTCGGCGGCCGGGAACATCGTGGGTATCTCCACCACGATCTTGTCTTTCTCGAACCGTACCATCGCTCAGCCCTCCTTCGTTTCGTTCGCGAACTCCAAAGCCAGCTGCCGGGTCTTCGCGGCTGTCGCCTCCGGGCTCAGATCCGGGCGGCGGATTCCACGTTTCCGGTTTTCGCTCCCGTGCGACGTCAACGTGGCCAGCACGGCATAGCCCGTGCGGCGGCCCGTCAGCACCTCGTGCACATGGTGGCGGCTCACGCCGAAGAACTCGGCCACCTCACGCTCGTCCTCCAACGTCACCCATTGGGGCAGCTCCGCAAAAAACGCTTTCAAGACCTCGTCCCGGTCTTTCGGCTGCAAACGGCGAGGGCGGGACACTCCCATGCGTTTCCCCGACAACAGGCGCAATATCGCCTCGTCCACCATAATGCTGAACTCCGGGCTGAGCCATTGCGCGAAACGCAAGGCGATGCGGTAGTCTTTGCACCATGTTCCTTGATTCTCCGGGCTTCCCCCTTGTCTAATCTCCACTAAATCAGCCGTGGCTCTATTTGTAGCCACGGCAATAGCGTCTATATAACGCCGGGCTTCTTCTGTCTTTAACCAGTTACCGGGTCTAAACGACCTGCCAAATGGCTGCGACATCTGTGTAAGGTTGATACTTGCGTTTTCGCTGAGGATTTCCGCAGCGAAGCGACTTTGATTCACTTCCACCATTTCAAGGCGCAGGGCCTTGTTTTCTTGATTCTTTTTCATATTATGAATATTTTTGAGCAGTATGGGCCGAAAAAAGACGGCGTCCACTTCCCGTCGCTCTAAGTCATATTCATGGGACTTGCCAACGCCATTACAGCGCAGGCACGGGGTTGGATGCCGTCGTATCTTGCAAGGCATAAAAAATGCCCGTATGCGGTGCATCGGACAGACTACGCCGTCCCATGAATGTATGTCTCAGAGCACCGCAAACATACGAATTATTTTTTCAAAAACCATACATTTCAACAAAAAAAATAGCGATGCGCCACTTCCCGTCGCTCTAAGCCATAACTACTGGACTTGCCTGCACCATTACAGCGCAGGCACGGGGTTGGCACACCGCTACACCTTGAACAGTTCGAGCTGGGAGGCCGTCAGCCGGGGGACTTTCACTTTGGGCAGGGGCTTGAAGTCCTTGTCGGTCCCCTCGCGGGACTTACGCCGGATAATGGCCATGATACGCTCCTCGGAGATAAAGAACTCACGCTCCGACAGAATGCGCAGCGCGTCATCGAACCGCAACCGTTGCACCTCGGTCCAGTAATAGTAACGACGGCACAGCGCCTCGTCCCTCAGCCTGATCAGTTCTTTGTCCCTTCCTTTGCCCATAATGCAAATATAATTGATTTTCACCCGCTTTTTATAAAAGAAGTGCCGATTTTTTCACATTTCGGCACTTCCTGTTTAAGGGGTCAACGCCTGTTCCGCGAATCGCCGCCGGCCCCGATTCACGACCTGTTCTTTACGATTCGGTCATTCCCAGCGGTATGGGCCTCCACATGCCGTTCCTGTCTTTCATCTCGGCGCGGATAAACTGCTTGCTCACCTCCGGCTGGTAGCTCTCCTCGATAATGCGCACACCCTCCATGAACCGTGCGTCGCCGGTATCTTCGGCCACCTTGCGCAGCTGCACGATACGGCTGGCCTTTAACGTGCCTTTGGCGTCGCGGCTCAACAGCCGGAACACCATGTTCACCAACGCCTGCGTCTTTTCGTCGTTGGCCAGCGAGGCGATGTACTCCTTCACGATGGCGATTCCGTCCTCTACCGTGTCCCGGTAGCCGTCCGTCACATACACGCCCAGCGTGATGCGTTTGTCGCCTGCGCTGTTGGTGAAGGTATGGCTGCGTTGGTCGTTGCGCATTTTCGTTTTAAACAGGTCGGACTTCATGGCAAGTATAGCCTTGAAATTGTCAAGCACCTTCTGTTTGCTCTCCTTGATCTCCTCGCTGATACCCAGCAACACGGGAATGGAGTTCTCGATCTCCTCGTCCACCATTTGCTTGTACATCTCACGGTCGGCTTTGGCCTTCTCCTCGGCCGCTTTTTTCGCTTTCTCCCGTTGGAAGGCTTCGAATTCTGCTCGTTCTTCCGCTGTCATGATTACTGTTTGTTCGTTGAGTTCTTTCATAATCATTTATTTATAAGTTTAAAAAAAATATGCTACTTTTGTAAAAAAAATTACATGGATTTTACCGAATATATTCGTATTTTCAATAAGGAGCAAAAAGGACAATTTACAAGTTTCTGTATTCAACTACCTCTAATATTTACAGTCCTTTATCTATATTGTCCTCTGTTTAAGGAAATGGATTTATACGTACAAATTATATTTTCTATAACGGCTTCCATACTTACGCTGTTCTTTTTTGATATTTTCCTGATATTCTATTATAAAATGCTAAAAATAAGCTCTACATTCGACATTATATTGCCCACAGTTCCTGTCTTATTTTCCTCTTCCTATTTGATATTATCTGTTGATTTATATCAATTAGGTTATCAATATGCATTACATATCTATCTGTATAGTTTATTTGCATTTGTGGCCTTTTTTATGGGGATAGGAATATTCATTCATATATTTAATCGTTATCATAAAAATAAGGGGAAACAAATAACTGGGAAACAAATAGATTTGTAATCCAATTTTTAGGGGCGTTGGGGTCTATAATTACATAGGCGTCCCAGTTCAGTTTTACATCATGCACCTTTTCCTTCATTCTTCCTCCTCGTAATTCTGCATTTCCGGCTCGTCGTCAATCCACATCGATTCGCTGTTAGCATAAGCCCAGTCGGCCAGTTCGCTGAGAAACTCGGCGGCCTCTTGACGGCTCATGTCCGAGATAAATACCGTAACTTCTTTTTTTACAATCTCCAAATTGGTTCGTGTTTTATTTTCCATATCTTCAATTTTTAGGGGCGTTGGGGTCTATGATTACATAGACGGCCCGGCCCGGTTGTTTCACTTCGTGTTCTTGTCTCTTTTCCGTTTCCTTCACTTTCAGCCCTCCCTTCCGCTCGATGGAGCGCAGCTTTACGGCCAGTTGTTCCAGTTCTTCGGTATCGAGCCGGCCGAAAGGCTTGCCGGCGATCCGGGGATTCAGGCAAAAGTTGTTGACCCTTTCCCAGTCCGTGGTGTCGATACCGATTTTCTGCATGAGTTTCAGACATATGCTTCGGCGGAACCGCAGCTCCTCGCGCAGTTTCTTTCGCCATTCGTCCTGCCCGGTCAGCTGTTCCAGAGCGGCGCAGCACTCGTTGTACTCCGCCCGGGTCATTTCGCGCAGGCTTTCGGTGCGATTCCGTGTATATTGTCGCACGATCGACCGCTTGAACTCTTCCCGGTCGCCATAATAGGGCACTTTGCCGAACAGGGCGTAAAACCGGGCGAAATTGGTTACTTCCTGTGCCATATCACTCTCCGTTAAGAATCATATCACACTCCGTTGATTTTGTACTGATACGATATACTATCTTGTCAGGAGTAATTGATTTTTCCCTATATGCAGCCTCTGTCTGCTCGGCATATAATCTCTTAAATTCTGACCCCATCTTAGAAAGTATTTCCTTGTTGTATTGTCCACAAAACCCTATGCGTGAAGTATAAATTTCACGGATTTTCCCTTTATAAGCAGTTGCGGTCAATGTCATTACCACCACTCCTGTTGTATTTTTTTGTTTACTCATGGCAATATATTTTATTCAAACAACACTTTAATGCCGCACGAGGAGGCCACGTCGAGCTCGAGCTTGGCTCCCTTCGACAACTCCCAGCCTTGCAGCATATAGATATAATCACAACCGAGCAGCAGGGCGATGTCCGCCCGCATGTGATCCCGCCAATGCGCTTCATCTGGCAGCCCGTTCTTGAACGGGTTCACAGGTTCGTAGCCTTTCAAACTCAAATAGCGCTCGGCCTGATCGAAAGCCTGACGCCTCTCTTCCAAGTCATAATGGGCTATCGCCCCGCTGATGTACACTTTCTTGTTCATTTTTTTCTGTGGTTTTGTCGTTCGTAAAATTCATTCAATCGTTCTTCCAGTACCACCGTGTAGTTACACAGTTTGCAGCAGATGTTTTCTTGCGTCTTTTCCATGATCATACTATTTCAAATTGCACTACAAAATCATATTCTCTCCGCAGACGGCGAACCTGTGCGATGTTGTCCGGCTCGCTGCCGTAGGGCAGGTAAACACAGCGTTCTCTCGTGTTGACTCTCACGCCCTTCTTCCGGAGCCTATACAGCAGGTTCTTCCGGCGCATACTCTTTTTGTCCATCTCCCATCCATGTTTTGGCGGCGCCTTCCTCCCATATTGTGTAGGGCTCGCCCGGTTGTTCCATGAAACGGCTCTTGCACCATGCTTTGAAGCCGCTCACCATGATTTTGACATCGGCATCGTATTCCACCTTTCGGGCCGTCCTGCCGGCTGGGTGCATTCCCTCGGCATGGCTGATGAAAACGAACAGCTTTTTGGGATGCCGCTCCTTTAATTCTTTGTAAGCGGGGTAGCTCAACCCGCTATATTGGAAACTGTCTATGATCACCACTCTGGGACTGCCCCTTCGTTTCAACCGTTCCTCCAGTTGATCGATCGGTTCCCGGTCGAGAATCAGCAGCCGCTTGCGTACCTCTTCCATTCGATGGCGTTTCAATGACATTTGCAAAGAGAGCCCCGTGCTCTCCTCCAAACTGTCGTATATCACCTTGTCGAACGCGCAGAGGTATTTGGCCAGTTGCATGACAAAAGAGCTCTTGCCGTTCCCGCTCGACCCCCAGATGATCCACACCCCGCTCTTGGCAGGTCGGCCGATGGAGACGAGCCACTGCCCGGTGAACTCGTAACAGGGTATCTTCATGTTAAGCACCTCTTTGGGGCTGTACGCTCGTTTCAGTTTCATGGCTTGGCTCTATTGATATGACCCTATATTGTAGAAAATTGAATATAATATACGGATAAAAGGATATGGGGGGCAATTGTCCGACACGGATTTTCCGAAAAGGAATATATGCGTCTTTCCATATTTCATTCTGGAATGGACCGACTTCTTCAACAATCCCGTCTTCGTTTACCTTGAACCACAAGATGTTCTGACCTTTATCCTCTAATGTTATTTTCGTCATCATATCTGCACCCTCCTCAATTTCTCGATTTCGGTATATACCCGGCGAAGCCCGCCGCCGGTAAGGTTTACGATCCGGGCGATGTCCGAGCCCTCCGGGGCGTTCATCTTCGCCACGATGGCGGCCTGCGCCCGCAGGAATTTCTCGCGCTCTTTGGCATCGTCGGGGGTCACCTTGCTGTATGTATCGCCATACCGGCTCAACATCTCGGTGTAACCCACCTTCTTGCCCTCGATGGCCCGGTTTATCTTCTCTTTCAACCCGTCGGCTCCCATCATGTACCATGCGCAGCAGCGTTCGGTGGCGTTCCACAGGGCTTTCAATTCCAAAAAAGCCTCGTACTGCAAGTCTCCGGCCTCGTCCAGTACGATAAGCGGGGTGTCTATCGTGCGCAGGTAAGCCACCAGATCCTCGTAGACGTCGCCGTAACGTCCGTAACTGCTCACGCCGAACTCTTTGGCGATATACCGTATCAGTTTGAGTTTCGTTTTCACTTGCGAACAGTCCACATACACGGCGTTTTTGTGGTTTTTGACGTACACCTTCGCCGAGAAGGTCTTCCCAATGTTGGGCATGTCGCACAGAATGGCGCTCAGTCCGCTCTCCTGACACATCTCCAACTGCTTGCTGATAAACGCATAGGTCGGGGTCTTGGCCGCCGTCCACGGCATTTCGGCCCGCAGTTGCACACCCAGCCTCCGGGCGATACCCACCCAGTTGGCGTCGCTCACTTGTTTTTCATAATTTCCTCTTTTGATGGAGTTGTACACGCTCGGAGAAATACCCAGAGCCGTCGCATGGCGGTTGTCGCTGGGATAGTTCCCCCGGTCGGCGGCTATCGCCTCCGCAATCCGTTGTTTCAATTCGTTCGTTATTTCCATATTGAATGCTGTTTGAATGTTTTTTTAATATCGTTAGAGTTTGGACATGGCGTCTCTTTCGAAGGACGATACATTGAGGTATGCCGAATAGTCTTCCGTATCGTCGGCGGGCTGCGTCTCCACCGCCTCGGCTTTTACGGTGGATACCGTTTTCGAGGCCTCTTTGCTCAGGATTCCCAACGGCTTGATTTTGCCCTCCTTGATCATCTTGTCGAACTTGGCTACATATTTTGCCTGTTCGGTATAAGCCTCGCGGTCGGCCTCGGTCTGCTCGGCCGTGTTCTCGTTATACCGCGGGGCAGGCTTGCAGGCGGCGAGATACCGTCCGTTCTGGTAGATATACACCTCGTCGATGTTTCCGTCGCTATCGGGCAAATAATAGGCTTCAACCTTGTAGTTACGGGGTTCGAGCCGGGCGATGACTTCCGGGTCGGGAAGGCGGAAATCCTTGTATTGTACCTTGAAATAGCTGTTGTTCCGTATGGTCGTGTTCGTGTGGAAGCCGATATACCGGTAAAGCACGGCCTTGTCCCACGGGCGGAGGTTCGGGTTCTGCATTTTGCAGAATACGTCCCAGCGGGTCATGCCGGGGTATCGCTTCTGATTCGGGTGTAGCTGGTTATTATACTCGTTTATGGCACGGATATCGTCGGCCACCAGCTCGTCGTAGGTATAGCTCTTCACCTTATAGGTGTCGTTGTACTCGTCATATACTTTCTCTTCCTTCGGACGGTTCGCTTCCAGACGGGCCCACCAGCGGCCTATGCCCGCCTGCGAGCGCTTCTCCACGCCGTATTTCTTCGCCCGGTTGAAATGCTCCGCCCGCTTTTCCCGCGAGTTGCCGGGGTTACACCACCGTATCAGGGGGAACACCGTGCCGGCCTGCATCAGGCCGTCGGCGAAGTCCTTCACCAAGTGGTGCTCCACTTCCAGCTCCGCCGGTATGTACATGCCGTTGCGGTCAAGGGTTCGGAACATGTTGCGCATGCAGTCGAGGAACAGTTCGGCGGTTTTCAGCCGGTTGTAAGCGTAGCCCACCACGGCGCCGCTCACCACATCGTAGGCGTAGTAAGCCTTTACCCGGTTGCCGTCCTTCATGGGGCGCGGCAGGTCACGGTCGTCGAGGGAGATCTTGCTGAGCGAATAGGCTCCCGTGTAGCGTAAATGGTACGGACGGTAGGCGTTGTTGAAGTCCCATTGGCTCATGTGATGTTTCGCCCTCAACGCCTTGTTCTTGGGTTTGGTCAGATAGTTCGCCACCGTCTTGGGACTTAACACGATCGGGTTGCCGTTTTTGTCTGTAAAATCGGCAGGATCGAGTATCTCGCCCGTTTCCGGGTCAAATAATTCGCATTCTCCTTCCAGAAACAGGTTGTATTGTTCCCATACCGTCGTGTTATAGGGCTGTTCCGGTTGGGCGTCTATCGCCAGCAGCACCCGCTCGATGCCGTAAGTCACCTTGCGACGGTTCTGGTTCATGAACTTTCCGCTGATCAGGCTCTCATATCCCTGAGCCTTGAAATCCCACACGCGCCTCTTGAAGCGGTTGGCGCTGATCGGCAGCGTATGTCCGAATTCGACTTGGTAGTAGCTGATCGCTCCGGCCATTTCGCCCCAGTTCACCGGCCCGCCTTTCATCGCCTTGCGTATCAACACCGTGTCGGCCATCAATTCCAGCACACTCTCTATCACCGAGGCGTTCACCGTGTACTCCTGTATGCGTTCCGGAGGGAGCGTGTTACCGTTGTCGAAACGGAATCGGGAATAGAACTCCCGGGCTTTTGCGTCGATGTGGAAGTGGCTGCCGAACCAGTTCCTGAGAATATCGTCTTTCATGTCCCCGTATTTTAGCTTTATCTTCTCCTGAAACCGAATGGGAAGGGTGGACACCTCTATCAGCGCGTAATTTCCGAGCCCTTTCCCTTGACGGACTACATTGATTTGTCCCCGGGCTGCCAGTTGCTTATAATTAGCCTCTGACATGATGGGTGCAAGTTCCTCCTCGGAAAGCATCGACGGATGTACATCTTTCAACGCACGACTTCTGCTGTAGTCGCCCATCCCATCGATGATGACGGGGCGGTCGTCGTATGTCAGATCGTGGTACGATATGCACAATATCTTTCCGTAGTATTCCATATCGCTTCCTCTTACAACACGGCTGCCATCTGTTCCACCTCGCTCTGCAACTGCATGAGGCTGCAAACGTCCAATTTCTCGTAACTCTCTTTCAGCCGGTCGTCCACGAACACGGATACGTTCCCGGTCTCCCTGTGCGCCACTATCTTTACACGCGGCCCGAATCTCTGGGTCATCGTTTTTTCTCCCTCCTCGTAGGAAGTCTCGCACTCCGGCGCGTAGCCGTCCGTCAACTTGCCGCCGCGTTGCAGGGCGAGGTGGCGTATCCGCCGGGCTTGGTCGCTGTTGCGCTGGAAGGTCAATGCCTGCCATACCGCTTGGCGGGTACAGTTGAATGTTTTCATCAGGAAGGACTTAGTCTCGTTATCTGTCAATATCTGCTTTCTCATTTGTCTGTTTATTTGGTGATTGTTATATTTGCGATTGTTTACAATAACTACATCATGAAACCGTCCGGAAAAACTCCCAAGAAATGGAGATTGAACTATGTGATTACATACTTGGATGCCGAAAAGGCAAATCGGTATCGCCAGTTTGTCCTTGACACCCTAATCAGTACCGCGACATTGCGTAGAATTGACTACGCGATAGACATCGAAGCCCCATTGTTCGACGAAATTCACGATAAATTGCATACGCCTTTTCAAGGATTTGTCGCCGACCTTGTTCGGTTTCGTTCTTCTTCGAACTCTTTATCCTCGATAAAGGAGTTCCGAGCGATAGTCGACGGCCTGTTTCAAGACTATGACATCTTTTTTCGGGGTGATCCGTTCGAGGTTCAGAGTCAGCTCCAAAAATTCCTGAAAGAGGATCCTTTCCCGGAACAGTTCTGTCGCCCGCTGGCCTATCCGTATACGGAGTTCCATAACGGGAAAAAATCAACTCTTTGTATAACTGAGGAAGCTCTTCAAAAGATAATAGACGATAAAGAGGGTTCCCCGAAAAATTCTCAATGGCTTTCATAATCAAAGGCTGTCAATGGCTTTGGTTCGCATTCCTTCTTCGTTCAGAATCTCGTAAAGCCGGGTTCCCTTTTTCAGTTCCTTGCACAACACCTGTAATGCCTCCTCGCACACGCACGACAGGTTCTCGACGACGCGGCAGGTGTCCGAGTCGTTTCGCTCGTCCTCTGTCAGGATGCTCTTGATAAGCTCCAGCGTCTGGTCGGCGACATTCTGCATGTGTGTCACGTTGCCGATCAGCGTGCGCAACTTCTGTTTGATCCGCGCCTCCATTTTTGTTGGATTCATTGTTGCTTTCATAACTTTAAGTTTTAATGGTTGGATTTTGTGGGGCATGGGGAATCGAACCCCAACGCAAAAACCATTGCCCCGTGTGTCTTTCCACACCGTCCGCCCGTCTCTTGACGCCTTCCGGGCTGTCACGCTCGGTTTGCTTTTCAATCTTTTTTACCTTGATTCTTCAACATCGAGCAGAGGTACTCCTTGTCCTCTTCCCAAAGGGGCAGCCCCATTTCTATGGTCATCTTTACGACAGCCGCTTCCCCAACGAGCTTGACCGCCTCCCTGCGGAAATCTGTGTCGTCATACGCATGGGCCTTGCCGATAAGGAACCCGGCCTCTTCCTCGTTGCGGGTGTTCAGCTCCTTTTTCAAGCCTCGATTTTCGGCTTCTATACGGTCTATATGCTTGCTAATCTCACGGAGGCACTGCCGCAATTCTATCTCGTCGTTGTCATAGACATAAGCACACATCGCCTTGAATTCCTTGCAGAACATATCTTTATCCATATCCCCGGCTGCCATATAGAGGCTTTCTATGACGCTGTACTCTCCCGGTTTCACTACTCTCTTCGTGAGTTCCTCAAATTCTTTCTGTGTCATGGCTGTTATCGTTTTACTGTTGTTTTCATGGATTCCAAATAATCTATAAACTCCTCCCGTACCTGTTGTTCGAGTTCCAAATCGAGTGTATAGACAAGTTTTATGATCTCATTCGGGCTATCCAACCTTTGGCGACCGTTCAGCAAGTCATTAGTGAATTTCGCGACTTGGGTTTCCAAATATTGCCGTACGGCCGTGAGCTTGCCTGTTCCTACCACCGCACGGAGTTGGCGATACACCGAAAGCTGGCGCTGCACCTTATACATACATTCCGAATACCAGCGGAAGAAGTATTCGTAGTCCTCGTTCATTCTTTTCGAATAGTTGTCCGCCTCCTTTGTAAGGCCGTCGATCCGGTGTTTTACACGCTTGGCTATCATCGCCAGATCTTCCTGCTCCAAGTCAATCATTGTTTCGTCTTTCATATTCTTTAATTTTCTCTGTTCGTTAATTTCCAGCCGATTTCGTATATTTGGCCGCTGTTTACTGATTAAACACTTTGCAAATATACAAAAGATTTCGCCACATGCAAACAAAAGAGCAAAAAATATCGCCGATAAAACAAAGAATTTTGCAATATGCTGCTACATTAGGTATCAGTAAGCGCGATTTTTATACCAGAATAGGAGTGTCAAGAGGGACTCTTGAAAGTGCAACAGGTATAACCGAAGATATTATGGCGAAATTTATCGCCACATATCCAGATGTTAATCCAGAATGGCTCCTAACTGGACATGGGAATATGCTCAAATCTGTAACAGTTAATCCTACTGCTACCAATACACCTATACCGGAAGATAATATCGATCGACCCAAAGCCCGCCCTTTAACAACGATATGGGAAACCACAAACGTAAAGCCCATTCCTTTGGTTACTGAAACAGCAGCGGCTGGCTTTGGTAACGGTTTCCTCTCTATTGAAAAAAAAGATGTAAAAGAGTACTACGTTATACCCAAGTTTCGCTACTGCAATGTGGATTTCATGATCGAAGTATCCGGTCTTTCCATGTACCCGCATTTTAACCCCGGGGACGTGATAGCCTGCACTATACTCAAAGACCGAAAATTCCTACAATGGAATAAATGTCACGTCATCGCCACACGGGAGCAAGGTATTCTCGTGAAACGGCTTATGCCGAGTGCAAAAGATGGTTATATTACAGTAGTATCCGATAACAAGGAATATCCGGCTTTCGATGTACCGTTCGATGAGATAACAGGTCTCGCCCTTGTCGTTGGATCAGTCGGCCTCGAGTGAACATAAACGCACAACACATTGATAAAAACACGTACATCGCGCAACGACGCACAAAAAATGACATGCACACGTTTTTTAATGGAATACAAGCGAATATTTATTTTAATACACTAATGATCAATTATATATAACAATTTTGTGATTAAAAATAAATGTCGTTTTTCCTCCTTGAAAATGGTAAAAAACGGGACTTATTTGCATTTTAGCACCTTTTTATATTTTGGGGTATACGTTAATAATAGTTGTTTTGTAACCCTAAACGTAACCCTAAACTCAATAAAATTGTAACCCTAAATAGTAACCCTAATTGTAACCCTAAATCAAAACGGACACAAAAAAAGAGGGCACTCAGCCCTCTCTGTCAGCATTCAAAGGAATAACGCTCGAAAGCCATTCGACAGGCGTTATTATATCGTTCTAATCGTCAGCCTTTCTACCGCCCGAAATGAGCGTAGATTGCTTAATTATAGCCCTTTTCGTGCACACCGTGCCATTCCCGGACAGCCCGGCATGGAGCAGGTAATTCTTCGTCGCTCCCACTTGTTCAGCCGTCAAAACCGTATATACCGCCGATATACTGCTGAAATACCAGTCCTTTTGTTTTGTTCCGTCTATATTATGCAACAAATGCACATGTATTACCTTTGCCATATCGCAACTTTTATACCTACAAATATACTAAATAACTATTATTTGGAATAAAATAAATAATATAATTTGAGATAAATCAAAAAAACGGCAGCGAAACCGCCAAACTACCTTCCCCGATCAGTGCACCCCATGACGCTGATGGAGCGGACACAGCCATAAAAAACACATTTATAAGCCCATTTGAGCAATATTCACGACCCGATGTAAAGATATGGCCCCCAAAAAGCCTTTTTCCCCTCGTTTTTGTAAAGCCTATGTAAAGCCCATGCAAAGAAAAAAACCGCTTCGAATTTCCGACCTATTTTTCACTCAACCCCGTAACCCCCTATAAACAAACGCTTTTCGCCTCATTTTCACCAACTCTCAAAAAACCGCTTCGAATTACGCCCCATACAAGGGTCGCCGCGGTCAGTACCAGCCCGATCAACAAAAAATACCCCACAAAGATCTTCATGTATAACCTTTGTGGGGGCTTATGGTCATATTTTATCCTCATCTATGTCTTTTTCTTTCTATTTTGGGCTGCAAAGTTACTCATTTTAACGCAATTTTGAAAGATAATACAGAAATGAGTGCTTGAATTGTAGATATTTTGAATTCAAGAATGCTCCAATATAGATACATTATTTCCGAAATCAAGATAAAGATTAAAACTAACTAAAACAAAAATGTTTAATAATAACTACAATTATAAGGGCATAGATTCCAGCTAAAATATCGTCAAACATTACTCCCCAACCTCCGTTTATTATCTGTTCAATTTCTCTACATCCTAACGGCTTGAAGATGTCGATTACTCGGAAAAGAGCAAAACCAATAAACGCAAGAAGCCATGTATATTCACCACAAGGTGCAGCCAATAGTGGAATCCATGTACCAACGTATTCGTCAATAACAACTGCACGTGGGTCTGTTCCCCAATATTTTTCCATAATATTTGATGTCCATACACCAATAAAAGTTGTGATAACAATCAAAATAAAAGTAGCCCAAAAGAGAACTGTTGGAAATAAAACAAGATAAAGGGCATACCATATTGCCAAAGCAATAAAGCCTGCAAATGTTCCGGGTGCTCCAGGAAAGAAGCCACTTCCCAAGCCCGTAGAAATGATTACATGAAGCCAAGGTGCTTTGTCCAAAGGATGATTATTGTTGTTGCTCATTTTATTTTCCAAATAAAGTTTTCAAGATAGTCTTTCCTATCTTGCGTTCCAAACCTGATTTTGAAGTTGGGATACCTGTTTCACGAGTGAACTTTTGTTTTGCACTTGTAATACCCAAGGCCCTTTTCCATGAAAATGATAGTCCCGGAATATTGAATGTCTTATTACCTTTTGCCATTTATATTATTTTCAAAAGCGTGGGTATGCCCAAAGTAATATCAGGTATACCCATGCATCGTTTTATTTTTTTATTATCAAATGCCACATTTCACGAACCCAAAGTACGAGCGATGAACCGAGGATTATAATAATCCAGTCTTCAAACTTTAAGCCACAGACATTGAAAAAGTCCTGTAAGAACGGAATTTCAACCATAGCGACCTGTCCGAAGAATACAACAGCTACAATGGCAAGCAGTCCTTGGCATCCTTTGAAGTGCAGAGCACTCTTACCTGTTTCAAATGCACGGGCATTGAACAGATAGAAGAAGTGAGTCATCACGAATGTTGTGAAGAGCAATGTCAATTCATACGTTGTCAGACTGTCACGTTCCCCAATATGCAGATTCAGAAGATCACGCATAGATGTGTAGTCTCCGTGTTCAAAGACGTAAAGCATAGCCACTAGAAGGAAGAAGAAGAAAAATCCTACTCCGAGGATTTCTTTTCTCATCGGACTACTAAGAATAGAAGCTTTGCGGTCACGAGGCTTGTCATTCATTGCTGATTTCGACGGTGGCAGTGAGGCCAAGGCAATGGCTGCGAATGTATCCATGATAAGGTTTATCCACAGCATCTGTGTCACGGTCAGAGGTGACTGCGTTCCCATGAATGCACCAACAAGTACCAAGAAGCAAGCTGTGACGTTTACTGTGAGTTGGAACAGCAGGAAGCGTTGGATGTTCTTATATAACGAACGTCCCCACATTACGGCATTAGCTATGGTGCTGAAAGAGTTGTCCTGAATGGTCATATCCGAAGCTTCCTTAGCTACAGCAGTACCATCACCCATCGACAGGCCGACATCAGCGACATTCAGAGCCGGAGCGTCATTTGTTCCATCACCAGTAGCAGCAACCACGAGTCCTCGTTTCTGGAGAAGTCGTACCAATCGCTCCTTATCATTTGGACGTGCGCGGGACAGAATCTTCACATCCTCAACACGGCTCATCAATTCATCATCTGTCATTGCAGCGAACTCTGTGCCAGTAAGTATGTTCTTATCGGTATCCTTTTCATTCCAAAGGCCGATTTGTCTGCCTATCTCTTTTGCAGTTCCGGATGTATCTCCCGTAACAATCTTGACCTGTATGCCAGCACTTACACAGTCATTGATAGCAGCAGGAACATCCTCACGAACTGGGTCTGAAATAGCAAAGATTCCCACAAAATTTAGATTTTTCGCATTCAGTTTTCCATCCTTGAGAACCAGTTCGCTGTCATTACTCTCAACGTATGCTAAAGCAAGTGTACGCATTGCTTTGTTTTGATAATCTGAGAGCAAACTCTGGTATTCCTGTTTTTGCTTTTCGTCCAGATTGGAGAGAGCAAGCAAAATTTCAGGAGCACCTTTAACGAATGCCACATCCTTATTTAGAACAACGGATTTAACGACAGAAACCATGTATTTGTTCTCTGTAGAGAAAGGAAGGCGGTCTATGATTTCTGATTTCTCACGAACTGCAACATAACTGATTCCCTTGCCATTTAACCACAATAGCAAGGCGGCTTCCGTGGGGTTCCCAACAGCTTTGATAGCTTTCTTATACGAGAAATCAAGATTTGCAGTGGTGTTGGTGGATATCATTTCTGCAAGCAACTCATCTGAAATGTCTGCCAATTTAGTATCAGCCACCTGCATCTGATTCTGTGTCAGCGTACCTGTTTTATCAGTACAAATCACAGATGTTGCGCCCATCGTCTCACAAGAGTGCATGGTTCGTGGAAGGGTGTTTTCTTTCATCAATTTGCGCATACTGAACGCAAGACTCAACGTTACAGACATGGGGAGTCCTTCAGGAACAGCCACCACAATCAAAGTAACAGCAATCATAATGGTGTTGAGTGAGTATGTCACGAAATCAATCCAGCCCTGTCCAGTAGAGAAATCCGCATTGCCCATATAGAAATATATGACAATACGTCCAACCAAGATAAGAGCAGCAAAAACATAACTTGCCTTTGTAATTAGATCTGCCAGTCCTTCCAGTTCTTCACTCAACGGTGTAGGATTACCTTCATCCACCTGTGCTGCCTCAAACACCTTGCCGCTCTCTGTAGCATCCCCGACCTTGAGTACCTTGGCTGTGCAATAGCCCTCAAGAATTATCGTACCCTTCATAATTTGATTTGAAGGATAAGTCGCTTCTGCATCAAATTTCTCGGGATTAGTTGTCTTGTAAACCTGAAGCTCACCTGTGAGTGATGATTCATTAACATTAAGGTTCAACGATTCAAGCAACTCACAATCTGCCGGAATCTCTTCACCCGCCTCAAGAAGAACAATGTCACCTACCACAATATCCTTGCGTGCTACTTGGCACACATTATTATTACGTATCACTTTTACCAGCGTATCATCATTAACTTCATTCAGGCTTTGGAAAGTCTTTTCGTTGCTTCTCTCCAAAAAGAAAGCAATACTCGTTGCCAAAATCAATGCTACGATGATGCCGACAGGCTCAAAGAACGTCTTAAAGCCAGCTCCGACCCATACAAATTCATAAATAGAAATACCCATTGACAGAACAAATGCTGTAATAAGAATTCTAAACAACGGATCACCATATCCTCCAAAGAAGCCAACAACAATGATAAGTAATGTAGCAGCAGTAATAATTGCCGGCATACTCCAAATCATTGCTCCCATGCTGCCACTTAAAATAAAGGCGGCAACAATGGATGCGACAATCAAGCCAAACATGCCGATTGATATCCAATGCGTGCATGCCTCTTTCAAAACATCCCATAGGGTTTCTTTCTCTGGCGGTGTCAGAATGTTGACACCATACTTCTTGCGGCTTTCAAGCACTTGCTTATCCGTTAAGCCTACAAAATGCTGTTTTTGTTCCATAATTGTTACTTTTTTAGTATATATGTTATTTTCAATATTTTCTTATCATTGTCTATTTCTATCTTTCCAAGTTTGCTCAGTACACTTTGTCCCAAAAGTAAAGGCGCAGCTTGATTACGCACAACAGAGGCTTTAATGTTGTCAAGATGCAAAGTTCCAAACTTCACCTCTTTTAGATTGATGACAGTACCTTCGCTTACATTCCCGTCTGCAGTAAGGAACCGTTGTTTCCCAACGACATCCGATGAAGACAAATACCCATTCTTCACCATAAACGTCGCCTCAACGGAAGAGAGAGAGACATCAGAAGCTCCTGTGTCAAAAATGAAATGTAAGGGTAAGCCGTTGATGGTACATTTTACTTTGCACAAATCACCCTCTTTTACAAAAGGAATTTCTTCCATTTGTTCTTCATACAATACAGAATCATCTTCATCTGTAGCTGTCTCCTGTATGTGCTTCTGTTCGTACTCCTCTATTAATACCTTGTATGCTTCATCATTATGGATGTTATTCAAGTCACGGTCACGTTCAATATGTGCGAACCTTCTGAAACCGAGTTCTAATGCTTTGCGTAAATAATCGATGGACTTTTCTTTTTCACCCATGATAGAATATAGACATGCTGCATCATAATAATCTCCCTTGTCGTTCTTTTTCAACATTTCATTTACGATTGAAATCGCCTTTTCTTTGTTACCAAGGTAGTAGTAGGCATATTGTGCGCATTCTATTTCGTCGGGAACAGAATCAAGCCTTATCACCTGCTTAAAATCCTTTTCCGCTGCGCTCATATCGCCTTTCAAACGGTACAAGACTCCACGGTTAAGGTATGTGTAGGCGTAATCAGGCTCCATCGTGATGCAGAGCGTATAATCTTCTATAGCTCCATCAATATCCCCAGAGTGATCTTTGAACCATCCTCTGCGATAATACCCAAAAGCATAATCTGGGGCTTGCTGGAGAAAGTTATCCATTGTTGATATTGCGTCCTTTGTCCTGCCAGCATTATCTTCGATATTTGCTTTATAGAAAATATAGTCTGTGTCCGTAGAATCCAGACCAATGGCCTGTTCACAGTAGAATAAAGATCTCTCATAATCGCCTAAATCATTGTAACAATTTGCTAATCTGTATGCAACTACATCGTTGCTTTCTTTTGTGAGAGCCTCCTTATAATATGTAATGGCATTACTATATTTGTCAACATGTTCATAGATAACGCCAAGGCAATAGTTCCAATAGTTTTCATTCGGCTCTTTCACTTTTTGAGCCTTCAGTTTTGTGACGGTCTGTACAAGTGCAGAATCTGCCAAAGTTTGCATTAAATGAAATGCTTTGTTATCACGGTCAATAGATAATGCCATTATGACATCATCAATTGCCTTGTCATATTTTTTCAGACCTATGTAACTTTCTGCACGGAAAGAATAGCCAGAGGAATAATTAGAGGCCAGTTTAATGACATGGTCAAACTGCAAAATGGCGTTGTCCCATCGTTTTTGTACATTGGCATTACGTCCAATCCCCATATATCCCATCACATCCCCTTCATCAAGAGAAATCATCTTGTTGTAATCGGCATCTGCCAGATTATATTTTCCTTGTTCGTAATAAATTTGAGCACGTTGATTATATGCACGTGAGTCATTAGGAGTGATACTGATGGCTTGTGAGTAATCTTTCAAAGCATGTATTGTATCTTCCAAACAGAGATAAATAGCTGCTCGTGTAGCATAGGCAAAAGATAGATACTCCTTGTCTTTGGATGGAATCTTCTTTATCGCCATATTTGCTGCAGTAAGTGCCTTGCCATATTCTTCAAGATGGTTTCGTACAAGTGCTATCCAAGAATAAGCATAGCCATCGTCTGGATATTCACTTATTTCCTTATTCAGGTATTCAAGTGCTTCCTCTACATTATTGTTCTGTATAGCTTCCACACCCCGTGTATAATTATAGCTATCGGGACGTTTTACTTTCTGTGCCCAAACTGATATTGAACATAGAATCATAAGGGATAATATTATTTTTGCACGCATATGGAAATGTTTTAAGGTTGTACAGTTTTATTTCTCAATTGGTTCATCCTTGTGGACTCAAGGATTGGCAAGTTTGTTTCGGTTGGAACATATATAACGGTCTTATCACTCAAATCTGATTGTTGACGTACCCATAGATACTGGATGTAAGTCGGTGTGATACTTCCATTTTCTATTCTAATAGCCTCGGCAGCTCCTTTTGCCCGCTCAATTTCTGCTTGTGCGTTCAGTTTCTCCGCCTCAAGGCTTGCCCGGGCCTCTTCTATTTTTATTTTACGGTTTTGTTCTGCTTTTGCAAATTCTGCTTTGCCTTCCATTTCTTGCGACCAGACATTATACCAAGGACGTATAAAAGCCATTCCAATAGAAAAGATTACGACCGCACAAATCCCCCATAATATCATTCTGATAAGATTGGGCGTGATGTTAATGTTATTGTAATTATTCATATTTCAATATTTTTTATTTACAACCATCTTGCCACTCCACCATGATGTGAGCAAGTTCCTCTACGACTTTGACTAAAGTTGTAAGTTCCATCACGACACAATGCGGTTGCCCCTGCAGGTGCAGACGAATAATATGTTGGTGACTGAATCCTATTTCCATAAGTGTTCGTATAATATCGAATACTTCCACTTGTGTGTGAGGATTGATGATATTTATTCTTCTGATTTGTGTAAGTTTGGATATATTGAGGATTAGATGATAGGTATTTGGTGGAGATATACCCGATAAGTCCATTGTATTCTACTGGAACCCATTTGCAATCACAATCTTCATCTATAGTTACAGCAGTTCCACGAGGAATTACAGTTATAACAGAATATTTTGTGCCTGGACCATATCTGAGATTAAGGCCAGTCGTAACATATTTCACATACGCTTGACATTCTATATTTACAGCTGCCAGCAGTACTACGAGGAATGAAATGATACGTCTTATATTCATAATCTTAGTTTATACGGTTAATTACCTGCGCTTGGGAACATATACCTTATTTCCTCTGTCATTCACATAATACTGTCCCCCACGGCTACCAGTATGAATAGTTCTGCCGGAGCCATAATTATAAGCTTCAGAAGAATAGTCTCTTGCACGGCTACCATATGAACCTGTATAACTGTTCACATTGCCACGGGTAGAATAGTTGTCATGGTTAGTTCCATTGTTTGATGTCTTATAATGACCTTGAACATAAGTTCCATCTTTTCTTGTGTAACCTTGTTGGTAACGGACTGATGTATTTGTGCTACCTATTCTATATGAAGAATTTGTCTTGGTGGTGGATGTCGTACCAAAATAACTCTGAGCATTTACTCCGAATACGCTGCTAATGGCGATAACTGCTGTTAAAATAATCTTTTTCATTTTCTTTTGAGTTTAATTGTTGAACTTTTGATGTTGCAAAGTTACCTCCATATCAGCGGACAAATCGTATTTCCATAACGTTACAGCCATTGTGTCAAGTTGCTTGGGAAATTGGGATGCAAGGTTCTACATGTCATCTATTGCCGCAATTTTGATTGATAATTAACCCCGTGTTTTAGATAAACCATAAGAAGCATTAAACCAATGAAAACCATGATGAGTGAAACACCCCAAAAGTTCGACAGTGAATCGTAAAGACCATGAATAATAGCAGGTACAGATATAGCCAAAGTGTATAGTCCTCGCCTATATTTAGGGTACAAGTGGGCAAAAGCAAGGAAATATCCAGCTATGCCACACCAACAAGCATGTAGGAAAGGAAGGCTTGTCAATCTGGCTATATTCAAGAAGAAAGACACATCGTATGTCTGCTCTGCGTTTACCGTTATCTGATAGCCAACTCCCTCATACACTCCAAACGCTATTCCAGACATAAGACCATAAAAGACCATCGTTTGTGGAATCAATGGTTCTTTAGTTCTTCTCAAAATGAATATAAGAGGCAAGAGCTTTACTAATTCTTCTGTCAGTCCAACTCCAAACACAAAGCCTAAAATGTTTATAGGAAATGATGTTTCTACAAGTGCATAAAAAGGATTTAGCTTGGGAAGTCCTGTGAAGTCCCATAAAGTAAAAACAAGAATCTGTGTTAAGAAAAACACGGACAAAGTGGTTTTCAAACTTACTTGTTGTGTTTTGAAACAGGTATAGAAGAACAATCCCCAGATGATAGAAAAGTATAGTGATACTTCATAGAACAAGAGAACACCCCCTAAAGGCATGTTCATGATAACCATTGGTAACAACCCGACGATTGCTAATATCAAAAAACGCTGGTCTGTAAGGAATGACTTGGAAAGCATGGTTGTTTTGGGGAATATTAACTCGGAGCCAATCATCTTTAGTTGAGATAAGATATTCCCCTTATTGGTCACTTTCGGTCTCAATCCGCATTGTCTAAGATAGTAGCTAACGGTATGCTCCTGAAAGTCACCATCTTTTATGGCTTTATCTTGCACAAGCACCTGACCATTGTTGACATAAGAAAGCAAAGCACTTTCTGTATAAGGGCCAAATTTTTGGTTGTTACGGATGATGTATATATTCATAAAATTTAAATTCGTCCTTTAGGGTCTGGACCATATTCATTTTCAAACTTGTCGCCATCAGCGAAAATTTGCATGCATATCAGATACAGATTATATATGGGTATTAACAGAAAGAATATATATGTACCAGAACAACCTCGATCATGAAAACGTTTACATAATTGTGCCCAATAAAACCACAAAGCTGGGATATACGATAAAAGAAGCAAAATAGCACTTCCTCCTTCTATATCTGGATCTTCTGCAGCTATGTTTATAATTATTGCCCAAATGGTAAATATTATTAAGCTAATTCCAAATTCCAAGCGACGGATTCTTCCTTTAAACGAGAATGGATGGCTGAACATCCCAAGCTCTTGGGGGATTAAGGTTGTACTATTTGTATTTGAGTTATTTCCTTTCGGCTGATGGAAGGCAGAATCCGACATAATCGAGGAATCTTCTTTCTTATCAAGGTTTATACCCTTCTTAGAGTATCCTTCACAAGAGGTTTGGTTGTAATTCGGCAAAGTATTATGTGCACGACAAATGCTACCATCAAATAATTTGCAATTATTACATTGATCTTTTATTGCCATAAATTTAATTTTTTACAAGTTGAACAACTACAAGTCTTCCTCCCTGATTCTTATCCAGCAAAATCTGCCGTCCATCGGTTAGTGGTACAAAACCACCGATGGGGACATCCTTTCCATCTGTTATATCTTTCATGTCTGGTAAACGGCGATTGATGAGAATCCATTGACCGTTATGAAAATGGAAATCTCCTACTGGCCTCTTGTCTTCCGCACTTGTTTTTTCATTGGCTGAAACAAGATTGTTTGAATGCCATTTGTAAAGCGTTTGTTTGTCATACACCATCAAACGATAGTTTTCTGATATGTATTTGCCATGTGATGGTGCATAGTAAAAGTTAAGTATAGGCAACTGCCCTTTGTACTCCTTGCCGCAGAATGGACAGCGAGGTTTTGTGGTATTGTCAAACACATACCAATGTGCTTCACAATTCGGATTTTGACATGGTTGTACAAGGTCACAGGTCTTTACCAACGCATCTTCCCATTCCGCTGCACTTGGACGTACAGAAGGATTATGAAGACCATCAATGAATGCTCTATCAAATAATTTTTTCAAATATTGACCACAAATAGTATAGGGCATCTTAGTTGGGTCTCCTTGGGGTAATTGTGATTTAGCCAACTGGTCAGGCTTCACTCTATTGGTTTTGTCTGTAGGATGTTCTATGAATAAAGCCTTTGAGCCATAACGCATATCATCATCTTTCTGCGGGTCATCTATATCCCATACTTTTCCGCCATCAAGTGGATGACGATTCAGAAGGAATGTATATACCAACACAGCCAGTGCATGCCTGTCTGTGGAAATCTGTGGAAGATTCTTTTTCGGATCATCCACTTTCAACGTCTTGGTCGCAAGCACTTCTGGAGCGATAAAACCAGGTGTCCCTACAACCTCTGGTGGAAACTTATGTGGAACCACAAGACCATCACAGTCTATGATACAGGCGTTTCCGCTCAACGGGTCAACCAGCACATTGTTGTAAGATAAGTCGGAGTGTGCTAACCCTGCTGCATGAAGTCGTCGCATAGCACGGGCAATTTTCAGGCACATGTGCAGACGGGTAAGAAAGGTCCCTTTCTGCTCAACAGGAACAAACTTATTGATAAGTTTAGCCGATGAAAACCACTTACCATTCTTCTCTTGACCATTCTTAATGAATGGCCAAGAATCTGCGACACCGCTGAAGAAGTACTTTTTGTCGTAAAAAGGAATGACTATGCCAGTCAACCCTTTCCATTCAACAATTTTTGTAGGCCATGCAAAAAAAGCATTCCAATATTGCCCTATTGCATCCGCTGTGAATATTCTATTTCTGTGAGTATTCACAATATCGTTTATACGAGCCTTGTCATTGGCATTTATCGGTTTGCGATAGAACGCTACCACGTATGTTTTATCTGTGGAGAAATATACGTCCTTAACACCACCCTGAGCTTTGATTTCATCATAAAACTCAACGATGCTGCCGTCCGTTGCCGTTAAAGTAACCATGTTTGCCATAACTTACCCTTTTCTATTCGTTGTTTATATCCTCTACAGAATTTTCTATGTTTGGTTCATCCGCCTCTGATTTCTCTTCAGTAATAGCGTCTTCGCCTTCATAGAGAATTGCTATCGTTCGGTCATCATGGTTTCCTGGTGACCAGAAATCGAGCCATCCCAAGAGTTGGTCTTTTGATGCTTCATTGTCATCAGTAAGTTCAACTCCGTTTTCTTTGAGGTCATTCCATAAAGCATCCCATTTGTCGGGATTGTTCAAGTTCGAATCAGTTTCAAACTTCGGGTCACTTACACCATCAGTCATTAAAAACAATGCGGTGAAATCATCTACAATGTTGAACCTCAAACGCTGATAGAGTGATGAGGCATCTTTGAATATTTCTGGCATTGTTAGGAAACGAGTCTGACCAGCATATTCCCCTTCATCTGGAACTCCAAGTATTTTAGCAGAGTGGGCTTTCCTGTCATATAGACATATTGCACCATCACCGACCCAAAAGGATGCCAAGAACCAACCGAATGGAAATTTCTTGCAAATGGTGAGCAAAAGCGTTGTTGCATATAGTTTAGGTTGATTTTGAGTCAGAGCTGCTTCTGCGTTGATAGCCTTATGTGCCTTAAAAGCAGCAGTTCCCACAATCTTGTAAATATAGTCTCCGACTATCTTGCGAACATCAGTCTCACTATCACCTTTCTGCTCGTCATATTTTGCTATGGCATTTTCAAAATCCTTATTGTTGTTAAGTTGCACAATGCAGTAATTTACAGATTCCTCACAAGCTATCCGAGAGCCTTCACGAGAAAATTTTGCAGAACCGGCACCATCTGCTACGGCCATTATATACCAACCATTATCAATATGTATCATCTTGAAATGGTCGTCACGTGGTTTTCCTTCTTGTGCATGACTTCGTCCACGCTTGCTTGCAGCAACAATGTCTTTTTGAGGTGTTCCATCAGGAAGAGCCTCTACCTTGATATATTCAGATTGAGTATCATCCTTCTTATATTTTGGCTCAGACATGTTGTCCCAATCCACAGGAATATCTTTCCAAAGCTTTCGGGGGTCTTGATTGATGACAAATGGTACTTTCTTTTCCAGTACAGGACGGTCTGACGGCATCTCTATGCCAGTAAAAATATAACGAAGCGTTAGCTCGAATGTAGATTGTGCAGTGGCACCGTCCTTGCGAAATGATTCCAATGAGGGTGTCCCTGTAATGGAAAACGATTTCCCGTCAGGTGCAACACTTAGAAGCAATCCATGAGTTTCCTCGTCAAGTCCTGTAATACTTTCAAGAACTATATCAACACCAGCAATTTTGTCTGAAGATAAGACTGGCATTTCTACAGTTTGATTGTATGTCTGATTTTCTTTTGCATTAGGAATATTGAGATTCCAAGCAATCTCACATTCCGCCATTTTTATTTTATCCATGAGATATTCATCGTATAAATTCCATAATTTCCCAGACAAGAAGCGAAGAAAATTTTCAGCCTTGTCACCATCGCAATCTTCAAGAAGAATCTGAAGAACTTTATCTATATTCATAGCCTTAACCCCTTCCTCTTGTTATGTCCATACCGCCTTCTGCAATCTCGCCCAAGGATCCTTCCATTCCACACCAAGGGCAAGCTGTAGTATTACCGGCGGAACACATGATATTGCCACATTCGCACACGACCACTCCAAGTTGATTACCACAGTACGGGCATGTTGGAACACCACGAAGAGACATAGTGTTTATGTTACGGTTGGATTTTTCATCGCATAACTCATTGTACGTTTCTTCGTCAATAGGGTATGCTCCCACAAGTTTGAAGTCGGTTGCTTTGATATTTAAGGATTCCAAACCTTCTATGTCGAATAGATGCTTTGCATATTTTACAAGATACAGTTTCTTCGTATTAGAACATCTGCCTAATAACACGACGAAATTCTCATCCACAATACACGGTTTAGATGTATCCACCTTTTCTAGACTGATGCCAAAAGTAGGTGCAAGTTTCACATCATCATCCCCCATATCGGAAACAGACACGCTTGTTGCTTTAATAGATGCTGTTACCCATTTGAAAAAAGATTTGAAAGAAATCTCGTCCGTCTTATTCAGACGAAGAACATTATCAGAAATCTGTCCAAGCAATTGTGTGTTGACATTGTCACCGATAGAGATTGCAACAATATTAGCTTTACCACGATACTTGTTATTCCATCGTGTGAAAGCATTTGAAGGATTGTCTGTCGGATTCCCATCAGTAAACAAAAATACAATGGGTTTCCAATCACCCTTTTGTTCAGTAGTCGTCCTGACAAGCGTTTTATCCATGTCTTCCATCAAGAACTCTAATGCGTTGCCAAGTGACGTTCCTCCTCCAATAGGAAATGTAGGAGGATAGAACTTATATAATTCTGTAAGTGGAGAAACACATTTTGCCTTACCTGCAAAAGCAATAACAGAAATGTAAGCTGTTTCGAGGGCGTAAGGATCTGTTCGTAACTCTTGCACAATCATTCTCATTCCATCCTGTACTTGTTGAATGGGTGCGCCGACCATCGATTCTGATACGTCAACAAGGAAATATACCGGTAATCTTCTCATATATTGTTTATTTTTAGTTTCTGTTGATGATTATAGGAAGGGGGCTTAGGTATAGTTTCCCCGGACCAGTTATTTTCATTAGGCTCAAACCTTCTCCTCTTAACACATTTCCGACAGACCATCCAGCCTGAATTTGTGAAGACGAAAAGCCATGTAGTGCTACGATGTGATTCTCATCCACTTCTATGGACTCTCCATGATTTAATATCTTTTCAATGGGAGATCCCAGTGAGTCAAGAAATATGGTTGCATTACCTTCTACTTTTTGGAACAATCCCACACCGCCAAACAATCCTTGCAAGTTCAGATTGAGATTAAGATGCACCTTGTCTGACGATGCCACATAATGCCCTCTTCGGCAGATCAGATTCTCACCTTGTAATTTGATTGGCACTAATGCACTGCAACTACCTGAGAGAACTAATTTCTTGTCTGCATTAGTCGGATTACTGAATCTGATAATCAATATGGACTCTCCAGATAATGCAGATTTCACGACACCGCCTAATATTGAACCCAAGCCAGAACCACCGTTATTATTAAATTCCACATCACGCTGTAATGCTTCATCTGTATAAACAACGCTCCCTCGTTCTGCATAAAAAGATTCACCTGAAGCCAGTGTGACTTCAAGAGTCTTAAACTCATATCCGATAATCTTGCAATTCATTCTTATATAACTACATTTACTTCCGCAGGTGGAGGTGGTAACTCTATGCTATCCGTTACTCCCATAGTGCGTCCACCTTGCTGTACGTTAATAGTCACCCATTGGAAAAACTTCTTGAATGTGCCGCTATCCATAGTATCAAGTGTAAACACATTGTCTGTAAGCTTTTTCAACGGTTCTGTTTTAGCCTTGGGCCCAGCTGCACATGCTACTATGTTGGTAAACTGATGCCGCTTTACCTTTTGTATGGCTTCATCGTAAACTTGAAGGTCGGACGGTTTGCCATCCGTTAAGATAAAAAGCAATGGCATCCAATCACCTTTCTGCTCCTTGCTTCCCATATTTACTTCACTATCATAGCAATCGCACAACATGTTAAGTGCAGCCCCTGTATGCGTAGGTCCGGAATCTGGACACTCGATTTCAGGTAACTGCAAATCCTCCAATTCCGTTAATGGCAAGATTTGTCTTACATCACGGTCGTAGGTGATAATGCTTATACATGCAGTTTCCAAAGCATACGGGTCAAGACGCAATGAGGCAATCATATCAGAAAGCCCCACTTTGACACTTTCTATCGGCTCTCCTTTCATAGAACCGCTGGTGTCAATCAGAATATACACAGGTAATCTTCTACTCATGATTATGTGGAAATAACCCGAAAGGTATTTGAAACAGAATACCTTTCGGGCATGGTCTATGTTTATACAACAATGTTCACTTCAGGAGGTGGAGGAGGAAGTTCACTCATAGTCGTAGCCTCAGCTGCAGTTTCCTCCACAGACTTGCTACTGGTGCTGATACTTGCAGACACCCATTTGAAGAACGCCTTGATAGTCGCACTATCCGCCGTATCAAGCTGCACTACGTTTTCTGTAATTTGTTTCAAGGTGTCTGTGCTTGCTCCCTGTCCGGCAGCACACGCTACTACCATGCCACATTTACGTTTTTTGAATTCTACAAGTCCTCTTGAAATGTCATCAGTTGGCACTCCATCGGTCATAATAAATATCAGTGGTCTCCAGTCACCCTTTACTTCTGCTGTGGTTTTTGTTATCTCGCTGTCAATTTTTTGAGAAAGAAGTTCAAGTGCACCACCAAGTGCAGTGCATCCACTTGCATCAATATTGGGTTGCTGGAATGCAGCTAACTCCGTCAATGGAGTTACCTGTTGTGCAGAAGAATTGAAAGTAATGATACTTATGTATGCAGTTTCAAGTGCATAGGGATCACTACGCAGTGTGGAGATTAGCGTCTGAACGCCATTCTTCACGGCCTCAATAGGCTCTCCGTACATAGAGCCGCTGGTGTCGAGAAGTAGATAAACGGGTAATCTTCTCATATTATCTTATTTTGAATAATCTTTCATAACTCTGGCGATAGTATTCACAATTGATGGGTCAGGAAAAGCATCGCCAATTGCCGCAAATTTCCAATCTCCATTTCTGCGATACAGCTTTCCCATAACAAGAGCCCTCATGCCGACGCAATCAGTTTTGGTTGCAACGTCATATTGAGCAAATACTTGTTTGGGAGCTTTATCAGGCGTTCCTTCAAACATACGAATAGATGCGTATGGGATACCCGAAAAATCTCCGCTGTATTCGTTGTTATTGTATATATTTAAGAAGAATACAATGGAATTTACATTGTCGTTCACTCTATTCAAGTCGACTGTAATAATTTCATTGTCAAGACCATCATCACCGTCTTGATCACCAGTCAAGTCATCGCCTGTATGGTGTAATGCACGGTCAATAGAGTCAAGTTTTCCATTGGGCAGACCTATTTTCCTATCACCAAAGTGATATAAAGGAGACCAAATATGGTCAATAGGCTTTCCATCAATGTCAAACATCAAACAACTTAAATCCAAGTCGACATCTACATTGGAAGACATAAGTCCAAAGAAGGACTTTTTGACAATAGCCCCCCAGTTGCAACCCACACAGAAATTGGTGAGTTTCGCACCCGTTTCTTTTTCAAGATTGATGCGTTGTCCTTTTTCTAATCGTATTGCCATAATTAATATTTTTAGTCTTTACTACCTGGTGAATAATTAAAGCCCCATCCGTATTGTTTGTCACAATCTCTATGGCCATCATGGAATGTCAGTAGTTTTTTGACGGTAATCGAATTATCTCCACCAAAGTCTAATTGAGCAATGGCGCAGAATTTCTTGGCACTATATTGTTGCCCCATTTCCACAATGACATCATCACTACCTGGTACTTTTACCTTAACCACAGCATTAGTTTCCGACCATTTTGCTACACCTTCATATATAAAGGTATATACAATAATTCGTTTGATGTCATTCACACCTATAGGGTTTACCAAGATGGTTTCTCCAGAAGAAGAGCCACCTCCACGGTCATCACCCTGATGCCAAATATATGGAGATTGGTCATAACAGCCCTGACGTGTGTTTTGGTGACGGTTTCCACCCCTTCCATGAGAAAACTGAAGACCATCAATCAGCATCTTTTTCCCATCACGAAGTTCGTAGAAACATCCCAAGTCAAGATCTACCGCATTGCCAAACAAACTTTTCAAGAAACCACCTTTATTCCAGTCAAGATTGATGACAATCTCTCCGGTCAAAGGCTTACCAGTTCCTTTTTTAAGATTGATACGATGACTATCGCCACCTTTTTCAAGTATAATAGCCATAAGTTATAAAGATTGCTATTTAGGCGTATTTATTGACAAGCGATTGTAATCCGCCTTTATTGCCGTTTCCTATAGCTTCAAATTTCCATTCTCCCCCACGACGATACAAACGGCCAAACTCTACAGCTGTTTCGATAGAAAAATCTTCATCCAAATCGTAACGTGCAATCTCTGTATCAGTTTTGGCATCATAAATGCGTATGTAGGAATTACGCACTTGACCAAAGTTCTGTTTACGTTCTTCGGCCTTATAAATAGTCGCTGTGAAGATGATTTCTTGTATCTTTGGGTCAACTTTGGTTAAATCCACATTTATTGTCTCATCATCACCACCATCGCTGTTTCCACCAGTCAAGTCATCTCCCGTAGATTCAACAGAACCGTCAGGAGACTTCTGATTGTTATAGAAAACAAAGTATTCATCTGCTGGAATCTTGCCGTTACTTCCAAGCATAAATGCAGAAGCATCCAAATCGAAATCATAACCGGTTCCTTCATTAGGATCCCAGCCGAGACCTACTCCTACCAGCGTAAGACCCTTGTCCATGCTGATTCTTTGACCTTTTTCGAGATTAATCATAATTTTTTAAGTTTTGATATTGAACTATTTTGATGCAAAATTAGCACTGTCATTTCTCTTTTTCCTGATTTTAGTAATGTTACAACCCTATGTCTCGAAAAGAGGGGGGCGAAAGTTGCAACCTTTGACCCACATTTCGAGTATGATTATAATGCTGATATTTTCATCCACTCTTCAGAGTCTGATATTGGCTGTATATCAATTTTTTCAAAGCCACAACAGCAACATAGTGAGGTCGGTATGTTCACAGCATAATTTCCGTACATATTTCGTTGTATCATATAGTCTTCAGCATGATAAAGAACATCGCTCAATTTCGATATTTGTTTTTTTAGCAAACTTATCATTGGAAGCCTAATTTCTGGAATCTCTATGTTGGGAGCCTTGCCTTTTTCTCCACCAAACATACTATATATAAGCTGATACTTACGCATAACCGCCTTCATTCGCTTTTCATATCTATCCATCTGTTTTGGTGTTTGAGGTTTGTTGAAGTTTATACCTCCACTGGCAGATTCCAATACGAACAGAGCATAGAGGGCTTTCTCACGTCTGTGGATTTTTTCGATTTTCACATCTGCTTCGGGAAAATATATTCGTTCACGGAGTGGGTCTAAAACAACAGCACTACGTACCCCTTTGCGCAACATAAGAATATCGAAAATCTGCTTGTAGTAGCCAGTGAAAATAAATCTGCCATTAGACTCTTGGATATAATTCAATCCCAAATTGTGATAGCTCTCGGAAAATAAATCCATTATCTTGCGAATTGAATACAATGGATTATCTTCAATTTCCACCAACAGAAAATTAGACATCCTTTTGTCGCTAACAGTTGACTCTCCAATTTTTATCAGAAAAGAAGGGTTGATGGTTCTTAGTTCTTTAATGGATAGTTTTGTCGCTAATTGGTTGTTGCAGAAAGATGCGGTAGAAAGATTCTGCATCTGTTTAATTATGACATGAAGTCGCTCTGTACTAACTTTCGGATAGAGAAATTCCGCTATTCTTAACAAATCGGCTTCTATAATGCTACAATAGTGTTCGGAAACCTTTGGCAAATAAACAAGTTCAAAACCTGCCAGCCTAACTTCGGAGCAAATTTCTCTATATGACAATCTCATTTGCTCATTAACAGTGTTGTTGTATTCGCTTTCCAAATAGAGTATCTGCGAACTCTCAAATGTAATGATAGAAGAGTCAACAGAAAATACTGATATTTCATTGGATGCTTTGAGTGTCAATAAAAGGCGTAAAGAAGTAAGCAACAAAGCCTCTTCTTTGGCACAATAATTATCGGACATAGCAACTTGATTAAAATCATTCATCAATAAGTGTCTGGTTTCCTCGTTAAAGTCCGAAATTGTCCCCAAAGCTTTGGCAAAAGTACATGATTCCGCAAAAAACTCGTCTTCTTTTGTGATAGCATACTTTTCTCTCAAGACATCAAGAAAGTCTATCTCTCTTGTGTCTATTATGCCATCTGCCTTTATCAAGTCAGAGACAATTCTTACTATACTTGCTCTTTCTATTTGTTTCATTGTCTTATATAGATGGCTATCAATATCTCTTAAATAGAGATTGGGACGTTCCATTACCTGCTTGTTTATACCAACTTAAATGTGATTTGCAAACAGATTGTCTAAACATTGGAAGAAGAAATCATAAAATAATTGTGTTTAAGAGCATGAATTGATTTAAGTATCAATTCTTTTTGCTACCTTTGTAATTAATTGAGTATCTCTATTTAAGAGATAGGGATACTTGTCAAACATCAACTCTCTTTGTCGTGAGAGTACAACACCAATCCGAGATTTTGCCACTTTTGTTTTCATTCTGAAATCCTATTTTGTAAGTGTCTCTAAATAAGAGAGACTTGTTTGCTTTGCAAAGATAGTTATTTTTCTGCAAATGAGGCACGTAAAATAATGAGTTTTATTCCTGATTGTCTGTTTTATAATGAAAAATGCCTTTTTGTTTAGGAATTACAAAGACAAGTGCCTCAGGAGACTTGAATATAGGATGATTAGGGTATCACCAAATCTCTTATTTAGAGACTTGGATGATTCTAAAACAAATAAAACCTCAATCCCCGGAAGGAGGACTGAGGTTTACACTAAAGACTTTTGAGAATAAGAGAATTGGCTTTATCAACAACAGAAATGTCAAGACTGGCAAGGTAGATTTGCGTTGTTACTTCCGAATCGTGTCCCATCCCTTCACTGATTATACTTATCGGGATACCTTTTGCTTTGGCGGCAGATGCCCAGCTATGTCGTGCAACATATAGGGTTAATGGGATTGTTACACCTATCATCTTGGCTATCTTCTTTAGATTATGATTGATGTTGTAGCCGATATTGCGGTATGTACACCGTTCATTGGTGTCAGGATTGCGGATTACAGGCAGCAAATAGTCACTTTTGTTTTCGGTGTACTTGTCAAGAATCAACTGCATCTCCTTCGTCCATTCGATAATCAACTGTTGTCCAGTTTTGCGACGACGATATGTGATGTGTCCATCTTTAAGGTCTGTCTTTCGCAGAAAAGCCATGTCAATGAAGCTCATTCCACGGAGATAGAAACTCATCATAAACATATCACGAGCAAAGTCCAATGCCGGACTTAAAGACAACTCCAATGCTTTGATTTTCTTAATAACAGGTAGGGGTAATGCGCGTTTTACCGTTTTGTCAACACCTGTATAGACATGGCGAAAAGGATTGCGATTCTCAATAATGTCATTCTCTACCGCCCGATTATAGACCGCCCTAAGAATACGAGTATAAAACGATATGCTGTTTGGAGCAACGCCTCGGCTCTTGTGCCATGCCTCGAAGTTTTCCATTACCTCCGAGGTAATACAGTCAAGCATAATATCTTCATCCTTACGGAACTTCTTGAAACTATTAAGGGTTGCCCTGTAAGTTTCAGAAGTCCGAATTTTGCCATTCTGTTTGAGTTTGGCAATAATGCTCTCCATGTAGTTGAACAGAGAGTATTCCATGGAATAGCGGTTAAACTCGTCTATTACATCATCGGCAGTATATGCCAATCCGTTGGCATCAAGTTTACGGTCAATCTTTGTCAGCCGTTCTACATCCCAGCGGATTCTCTCACGGATTGAAAGAATTGCAGATTTACGCTCACTTTTCTGATTAGTAGTAACCATTGAGCGGTTTTCGTCCCATTCTGAGGGGAACACTTTGTAATCAGTCAGGAACTGTCGTACCTTTCTTTCATGAATAATCTGATAATAAATAGAACCTTCTCTGTCTGCGACTGTTGAAGGTCGGAATTTTACTTTTATTGAAGCCATATAATCAATGTTTAGAGAGATAAAATAAGGGGGACAATAGGATATATCATCCCCCCTCCTGAAATTAAAGCCGGAATTTACCGGCTGAAAGTCGGTTATATGGGACTGATTCACTTGGTTCAGACATTGCAGAAGCATATTGAGTACCCGATGCTATACCGATTCCATCTGCGGTTGGATGAAACTGTTGTGAAGAATGTGGCGTGATTTTCTGCTCGTCTTTCTTCTTTTCAGCTACTTCAGGCGTAGGAGGAGTAAGTTCCAACTGAATCTTTCGGTCAAGTGCAGCCAGTTCGGACTTCAACTGTTTCAGTTCGTCCTCCTTCTTCCACACTTTGCCCACAATCTCCTGCAACAGCGGTATGTCACGTTCCAGCGCCTTGTTCTTCTCCTTGTACTGCTCCACCATGGAAGGTATTCTCTCCAATGCGTTCAGGAAGTTGCGTGCTGCCGCTATCGGGTCGGCCATCGCCAAGTGCCCGTTGTTGTAGGTATATTTGTAGTTTCCTTCCACCACAAAGCGGTTGTCGGTAAACTCCAGCCCCTCCTTGAATACCCGCTCGCTGACCACCTTGACAGGGAAACCGTACAGTTCGCCGACAGGCTGGTAAAGTCCTCCAGTGGTGGAGTTCTTGGCAATCTCCTGCAAACGCTTGCCGAGGACTTTCTCGTCAGTGCTATCCACGCCCTCTATGCGTAGTGCGTTCAGGCGGTTGCCCTCCTTGTCGGCCTTGGCTGCTGCGGTGAACTTCTCCCAGTCCTCCGTCATGGCGGCGATGACCGTCTGGTTGTTCTGCAGCTCGCTTGTCTTGGACTCCAGCTTGAACTCCGACTCACGCCTGCCCTTGTTGAACGACTTGCGTTCCCCTTCGAGCGAGGCGATGCGCTTCTCTAATTTCGCCTTTTCAAGCAGGTCGGTATTGCCGGACAGAATGGCCATGTATTCCGAGAAGTTCATGCCCGACTTCTCGTCCATCGCTCCTTCGTCAATGGTACGTGCGCCCATCGCTCCGCTTTTCAGCTGAGAGATGAAGGTCTGCTTGCAGTGCAGCAGGTTGAACTTGTAGCTGTCTAACGATTTCTCCACGGCATAGATGATGACATCCACGTTATTCCCTGCAAAATGCTTGGCAATCTCGTTGCCGGCACGTACGCCACGCCCGTCCCGCTGTTGCAGGTCGGACGGTCGCCAAGGGGTGTCCAAATGATGGATGGCGACACACCGCTTCTGCGCATTGACACCTGTGCCCAGCATGGAGGTAGAACCGAAGAGCACACGCACCGTCCCTTCATTCATGGCGGCTATCACCACCTTGCGTGCCTTGTCCGTCTTGCACTCCTGTATGAAGCGCACCTCATAGCCGGGGATGCCGTAGTCCTCCATCAGCTTGCGTTTGATTTCGGAATAGACGTTCCAGCCGTCGCCCGGCTGATAGGTGCCAAGGTCAGAGAAGACGAACTGCGTACCTTTCTGCGCATCGTACCTGCGATAATACTCCGCTATTGTCTTGGCGCAGTGGCTCGCCTTGTTGTCGGGATGGTCCTCATAGGCAGGGTCTATCATGCGCATGTCGAGGGCCATCTTGCGGGCATAGTCGGTGGCGATGAGCATCTTCGCCTTCTCCTCCGTTTCTGAGAGTGCCGCCCTGCCCAGCAGCGTGGCATCGCCCGTCTTGGCGAACTGCATCAGCTTCTCAATGAAGTCCTCCTGTTCGGGCGTGGGCGGTATATGGTGGAGCACCTCGTTCTTGTGCGGACGATCCACGCCCACGTCCTCCGCTGTGCGGTAGTCGGTGATCTCGTTGTAGAAGGCGGCCAGCTCCGGTACCTTGATAAAATAGCGGAAACGCTCCTTCTGCACCACGTTGTTCGTCACGTTGAACTCGAAGTCGGTGGTCTTCTTGGCGAAGATGGCCGCCCAGGCATCGAAGCAGCGGATGTCCTGCCGCTCCAGCTCCTTCGGACGGAGGTACTTGAAGAGCAGGTACAGCTCCGTGAGCGAGTTGCTGATGGTGGTGCCGGAGAGGAACGTCGCCCCGAGGTCCTTGCCCGTGCGCTCCTGTATGGTGCGGATGGCAAAGAGCATGTTCAGGGCCTTCTGGCTTCCCTCTGAGTTGCCCAAGCCCGCCACCCGGTCGTGACGGGTGTTGAAGGTGAGGTTCTTGAACTGGTGGCTCTCATCGACAAACAGGTGGTCGATGCCCATCTGGCGGAAATCGACCACGTCGTCCGTGCGTGTGCTGATGGCGTGCTCCACCTTCTGCAGCTTCGCCTCTAAGTTGAACTTGCGCTTCTCCAGCCCTTTGAGCATGGCGCGGGAGATGTCCTTGCCCTGCGCCCGGAGCACTTCGAGGCTCTCCTCCACGGAGTCCAGCTCTGCCTGCAGGATGCGCTGCTGCAACTCGGGCGACTGGGGTATCTTGCCGAACTGGTCGTGAGACATTATGACACAGTCGTAGTCGTTATTCTTGATGTTGTTGAAGAAACGCACGCGGTTGGCGGTGGAGAAGTCCTTCTCGGAGGCATAGAGTATGCGGGCGTTGGGATAGGCCGCCTGATAGGTGGCGGCTATCTCCGCCACATTGGCTTTCAGCCCGATAATCATCGGCTTGTGGGCGAGGCCCAGCCGTTTCATCTCATGCGCTGCCATGCACATTATCAGCGTCTTGCCGGTGCCCACCTCGTGGTCGCATATCCCGCCGCCGTTCTGCTTGAGCATCCATACGCAGTCCTTCTGCGAGGGATAGATGTCCTTCACGCCTCGGCTTGCCAGCCCCTTGAGGTCGAGATCGGGGAAGGTCTGGTGCGAACCGTCGTACTTCGGGCGCACGAAACAGTTGAACTTGCGGTTGTACATCGTCACAAGCCGTTCCTTGAACTCCGGCGACTGCTCTTCGAGCCATTCGGAGAAGCCGTTACGTATCTCGTCAATCTTGGCGTTGGCGAGCTGTATGCCCTCGGCATCGCGCACCTTGATGTCGTTGCCGTTCTCGTCCTGCCCGATGCACTTCATCATGTCGGGACAGGTGTTGTGCAGGGCGTGCTTCAGCAAGCTCATGCCGTCGTAGTGGCGGTAGTAGCCCTTCACGCAGAACTCGTCCCATATCTTGATGTTCTTGCAGTCGCACACGGCGGAGAACTCGTCCATGCCAGGGGCGTAGGCGATGCGGACATCGGTCTCGTAGAGGTGGCTCATGTAGGCGGAGTAGATGCCCGTGGGTATCCAACGCTCGCCGAAGTTGAAGTCGAGCTCCTCGAAGGTGATGCGCTGCGGGGCGGCATCCTGCAATGCCTGCAACGCCTCTTTCGCTTCCTCCAGATGCTCATGCTCCCCATTGTCGGCAATCCATGCCTCGATGCGCTCCGCCTTGTCGATGACGTTCCCAGCTATGAAACGGTCGCTGATTTCGTAGCCGTCCGCCAAGGAATTGAAATAGACCCTGCCGTGGAGGGCTGCGAGCAGTTCCTCCACGGTGGTGTCGGTGAGCGAGCGCATATAGTCGAGATGGACCGTGCCGTACTTGTTGAGTGAGGCGGACAGGGCTTCCTCAGGAGAGTCGGCCTGTACGACCTCGTCCATAGAGAAGGACACGGGACGCTCGAAGATGTCGGCCTTGACGAACTGACCGTTCTCCTCACGCTCCAAGGAGAGGATGTCGCGTCCTGCGGCATCCATCAGCAGCAACTTCACGTTCTGCTTGGCGTTGAGGTGGCCGTAGCGCAGGACAAACTCGTCGTAGTAGGTGTTGAGGTAGCCTCTCTGCGGTTTGTTCTCCTCGTGGTGTTCCGTCTCATAGCTGTACAGACGCTCGTAGGCATCGCGCAGGGAGATGTAGAGCATCAGTTTCTCTTTCTGGAAACCGTTGAGGTCGGCGGGATGGAACATCGCTCCGTAGGGCGTGAGGTCTTTCAGATAGCCCACGTTCCTTGCCGTATCAAGCACGATGGAGCCTTCACGGTGATGGGGTTCCAGCGTGCGGTCGTAGGGATGCGGAGTGAGGTCAAGCGGTGGCTGCTTTACCTCTGCATGTGTCGGCTCTGCTTCAGACAGCGGTTTTATTTCTCCCATAGGAGGAATGAAGGCGGGATTGAGCGTATCTTTCACGCCCAATCTCTTCAACTGCTCCTGACGATGGCGCTCCGCTTCCTGCCGCAGTGCCACACGCTTTTCGGGTGTCAGCATCATCATCGTTTCATAGAATCCGTTGATGGGCGGATTTTCCTCCCAGTTGATGTCCGCATAGATGTCACCCGGCAGAGTCTTCTTTTCTTCTTTCGGGGTCTCGTCTGCTTTTTTCTGCGAAGACTGCAATAACGTATTGTCTTGCTTCTTCGGTTTCTCAGTGTGAGTAGTTGTTGGGCTATTTCCCTTCTGCACCTGTTTGGCGGAAGCGGACTTCTTCTTGTTCTTCGGGGCTGGCTTCTCTTGCGGAACGGTGTACTCCCACAAATCAAAAAGTGTGAGCTGTACCGCTTTTCCCTCTGCAAAAAAGTCTATTGAGGGTTGTTCTTTCGGCTCTTCTTTGATTTGCGGAAGTTGTTCTTCAGTCTTAATTTCCACGGTCGCAGACGTAACGGTTTGGGTTAGTGTCTCTTCTGTCACACCCTTATAGCGTGCCACGTCCAATCGTGCAGCCAAATCAGCATCTATCCGCTTGCGCAGGTCCTCGGCGATTCCTGCCACACCGCCCTCGTGCAGATAGACCATCGCAGGTTTCCCGTATGGATCGGTGTCCAGTTTGGCACTGGTGTGTATGACCAATTCGGGATGCGCCAACAGGTAGCGGTTGGTCGTCACATGGGTATGGTTGTCCTTCACCGTCTGCGTCAACAGTTGGTCATCTTCCGACAATTCTTCCTTGCGGCTGTTCTTCTGGAGGATGATCAGGTCGCAGCCTACCTCGGTGTTGGCGTTCTCGGTGAAGAGATTATTTGGCATACGCACCACCGACAGCAGGTCGGCATTTCTCATCATCAGGAAGCGGGTACCGTTGTTGCCCTCGCTGTCCAGCACACCCTGCGAGGTGAGGAAGGCGACGATGCCGCCGTCACGCACGGCATCGAGTCCTTTCAGGAAGAAGTAGTTGTGAATCTTCTTCGCCGCTGCCCGGTACATGATGGAACGTTTCTCGTACTCCGCATCGAATACGGCGATGTCGCCGAAAGGAATGTTGGACAGGGCAAGGTCGAAATGGCCGTTGAAGGGCTTTTCTATCTTCTCGAATCCCTCTACACGCACTTTTCGGTCGGGGTGAAGGTGGCGGAGCATCCGGCCCGTCAGCAGGTCTTTCTCGAAAGCCATTACATCGGCTTGGGGTGCATGGCGCAGCATGGAGTCCACGAAAGCGCCCATGCCTGCCGACGGCTCCAGCAACCGTGCAGGCACGACACCATGCCCCGCAAGCACGCTTGCGAGGGTGTCGGTGATTTCCTTCGGGGTATAGAAGGCCGTGAGCACGGAGCCTTTCAGCGAATCTACATAACGCTTGTACTCCGTCTCGTCACGGCTGTTCTCACGGATAAGGCGGTGCAGTTCCGCCGTGGGGGCAAAGAGTTCGAGGTCGGATTTCGCCCAACGGACGGCATCCGTCAGTTCCTTGGCGGGATTCAGGATGCACTTCAAGCCTCCGAAGCCGCAGTATCTGCGCAGTATGTCGCGCTCGGCCTCGGTGGGGGTGCGCCCTTCCCGGTCAAGGAGGAATGCCGTCCGTATCGCCTCGATGTTGTCCCTCAGTCGCTGCTTGCGGTTAAACGCCATACTCGGCCAGATAGAGTACGACAGCTCCCGTCAGCTCGCTGTACAGCAGGTCATAGTCCAACGACTGGGCGAAGTAGTCGTCGGACAGGTCGTAGATGGAGAACACGTTGTCCACCAAGGGCAGCAGCTTCGCGGTAAAGGCTTCCTGCTGCGTTTCGGGGATTTCGTAGGCAAACTCGTTCGTGATGACCTCACGCAGGATGGCGTATCTGGAGTGGTGCAGCCCTTTCAGCAGGGTCTGCATCGCCAGTTCCTGTGCCCCTTCGGTGGGGTAGCCCTCACGGCGTGCCTGTTCGTAGGCGGTTGCGGCCAGGTCGGCACGGGTCTCGATGAAGGAGGCATCGCCGGCCTGCTCAAAACGGTTCTCTTGAAGGTGTTTTTGCAGATAGAGGTGGTAGTATGACAGCTCTTTCTGATTCTTTTCGTTCTTGTTCATGTCTATTCTTGGATTTAGTGGATAATCAAATGCGGATGAAAGAAAAAAGCACTCCGGGTATCCCTCCCGAAGTGCCACCACTAAATCCAAAGTAAATCAGTCCGGTCTTAGAAGAACAAGAACGATTCGACTTTGATTCAGTGGCGAAGGTACTTATTTATTTCCTCTTCGGGGAATTTTTTCCCTTGTTTTTCACTTCGGGGAATACAAATACCGTGTTGAAGTCGGCATCAAAGGCGATAATGGCATCGAAACTCTTGCCTTGCTTGCTCTTGAAGCCTTTCAGCAGGGAGGTCTTCCCGGCGGTGAGCAGTTCCTTGATCTCCTCGTCCTTCAGGTCGCGGTTGGCTTTCTGACGGAACACGGGCAGACCGCATTCGGGATTGTCGCAACGCACCACCTTGCCGTAGAACTGCATCTGCCCTTTGCCGCACTTGGGACAGGTGCAGCCGGAGGGCTTGTGCCCGAAGATCTTGTCGCAGGAGAGCAGTTCGGCGGTGATTTCCGTGGTGTATCGCTCTATCTCCTCATGGAAGGCGAAAGCTTCCTTCTCCCCACGCTCGATGCGTGCCAGTTCACGTTCCCACTCTCCTGTGAGGGCGGCATCGGCGATGCGCATTCCTTTCACCACGGAGTAGAGGGCAAGCCCCTTCTCGGTGGGTACAAGCGATTTCTTGCAACGCTGTACGTAGCCTCGGGCAAAGAGGGTCTCGATGATGGCGGCACGGGTGGCGGGAGTACCGATACCACACTCCTTCATGGCCTGACGCACTTCCTCATCCTCCACGTCCTTGCCTGCCGTCTCCATCGCCGAAAGCAGGGTGGCTTCGGTATGCAGGGGTTTTGGCTTGGTCTTACCCTCGGTGAGACTGATGCCGCATACGGCAAGGGTGTCGCCGCTCTTCCAAGGCGGAAGTACCTGCTCCTCGCTCTCTTCGCCCAGCACGGCACGCCATCCCGCCTGACGGATGACGCAGCCCTTGGCGGCAAACTCCGCCTCGCCACTGAGGGCGGTGACGGTGGTGAGTTCCTTGACGCACTTGTCGGAAAAGGCTTCCACCATGCGCCCGGCTATCATCTGATAGACGGTGTTGTCCTCCTTGGAGAGAAAGAGGGGCTTCTCGCCCGTGACGAGCAGGGCGTGGTGGTCGGTCACCTTGCTACTATCCACGCTGCGGCGGGTCAGCCTGTCCCTGAGAGGCACCTTGCCGATCCATTCGGGATAGCCGCCCAGGAAGGCGAGCAGCTTGGGGATTTCGGCAAAGACATCTTCAGGGATATAACGGCTGCCGGTGCGCGGATAGGTGATGAGCTTCTTCTCGTAGAGCTTCTGCGCTATCTCCAGTGTCTTCTCCGCCGTGAGTCCGTGCTTGGCATTGGCTTCCTTCTGCAGGGTGGTGAGGTCGTAGAGCAGCGGCGTGTCCTCCACCTTCTCCTTGCACTCCACCTTGGTGACAAACAGGGAGGACTGCGCCTTTACCTTATTATATATATGCTCCGCAGGGGACTTCTCCTTCCATTTCTCCACGGAAGAGAACTTCACCGTCTGTTCCCCTGTGCCATCCGTAGATAGATGCACCTGCCAGAAGGCTTCGGGCGTGAAGCGTTTGTTCTCCCAGTAGCGGGCGCACACCATAGCCAGCGTGGGTGTCTGCACACGTCCGAGGGAGTAGGTGCCCCTGCCTGCGGCGATGGTCATGGCCTGCGTGGCGTTGATGCCTACCAACCAGTCGGCCTCGCTGCGTGCCTTGGCGGCATGATAGAGACGGTCGTAGCGGTTGCCCTCTTCGAGGTGGCGCAGCCCCTCACGGATGGCCTTGTCGGTGAGTGAGCTGATCCAGAGGCGTACGAAGGGCGTGCGGCAGTCCAGGTAGCTGTAGAGATAGCGGAAGATGAGCTCGCCCTCGCGCCCGGCATCGGTGGCCACTACAATCTGTTCGCTCTCGCTGAATAGCTTGCCCACGATGCGTATCTGCGTGACGACACTGGGTTCGGGCTTGTAGCCCTTCTCCGTCTTGGTGTGACGGGGTTGCAGGGTGAAGGTGTCGGGCAGGATGGGCAGGTGCTCACGGGCGAAGCCGTGGATGCCGTAGCCTTCGGGCATGGTGAGTTGAACCAGGTGCCCGTAGGCCCAGGTGACGGCATATCCGTTGCCAGAAAAATAACCTTCTTCTCTCTTGGTCGCACCCACGATGCGGGCTATCTCACGTGCCACGGAGGGCTTCTCTGCGATAATCGTCTTCATACTGATTTACTTTTTTCTGTTTTTACCTATTGTTTCTATTCTCATGTTTGGGATAATTGTGGATTCAGTGGTGGCACTCCGGCTCATACCTTCATGCCTTTGCTCTTGCGTTTCTCCTGCTTCTGCTGGATGTCGTCCTTCGGGGCAGTCTGTCCCTTCTGCAGCGGCTCGTTGACATTCTTGGTCGCTTCGTTGGTCTTGCCCTGACTGTTGACGGCCACCTGCGTGCGGCTCTCGTTTGCCGGAGCTACCTTCTGGGCGTTATCGGGATTGGTGTCGTAGCGGTAGGGACGGCCTTTGTCGGGATTGAAGCGGAGGTACATGGTGGAGGGTACGCCCTTGTCGTCGGGCACGTTCTCCAGCTTGACGGTCTTGCCCGCCACGTAGTCGGCTTTCTGCTCCTCGGTGAAGGGCACGCCCTTCCACTTGGTGATAGGGCGGATGCTGCCATCCTCGTTGGTCCATGTGTTGCGACGTTGCTTGCCGGGTTCCTGTTGCGGGGTTTCCTGTGCCACTTTGGGTGATTCCTTGTTGCTCTGCTCCTCCACGGTACGGGGCGACTTACCCGTGCCGGGCACGAACTCCACGCCTCGCTGCTCCACGTTCACCTGCAGGGTGGTGACGAACTTGCGGCCGTCGTTGCGCTCGATGAGCTTGTCCTTGACGGGCAGTCCGGCACGGAGCATCTCTCGCTCCTGTGGGGTGATCTCCGTCTTGCCGATGCGTTCGGGGATGCGGATGCGGGCGGCGGGCATGTCGGTAATCTCATTGGTCTTGCGGTCGATGCTGATGAAGGAGGGGGTTATCTCACCCGTGGCCTTGTCCACCAAGTCCACGATTCTGCCGAGGTTGCCTGTCTCCTTCAAGGCTTTCTTCTCCTCTGGGGTGAACTTGTGACCCTTGTACTCATCGAGCTTCTGCTCCTTGCGGATGAAGTGGGGAACGAGACGCACGTTGCCGTCGTCGTCCTTGCGGAAGGAGAGGCGGGCATCGAGGCTGAACGACTCTCCTCCGAAGTTGGGCGTGACACGCACGAGGTCGGACTTGCCGTAGTTGAGCATCTTCTGCAGGTCGCCGGATTGTTCCAGCTCCTCACGCTTCACGCCCCAGTTCTTTTCCAAAGCCTGCCAGTCGATGCGGCTTTCGTCGATGGGCTGGTAGCCTTGCCTTTGCTTGTTCTCTTGTTTGTTCTCTGGTGCGTTCTGCTGCACGTTTTCCTGTTGTTTCTTTTCCATGTTTTCTTGTTTTTGGGGTTCTACATTGTTTGTCTGATTCTGTTCTTTCTTCTGCTCTTCCTGTGCCTTCTGTTCCTGCGCCACCAGTTTTTCGTAGGCAGAGGTATCTACTTTGTGGGGTGCGAGCAGGTCGGCATTGGCCACGGGGTCTTTCAGCAGTTCCTTCATCACGCCGAGCAGGTTCTCCGCCTGGTCTGCCGCGATACGGTAGAAGCCGAATCGGCTGGGTTCCTTGCACTGCCGGAAGAAGTTGCGGAAGAAATTGTCGAGCACGTCGCCGTTCTTGTCAAACTGCAGAAAATCCTGTGCGTTCTCCATCTTTGGCGGTGTGCGTCTGGGGGTGCCGTCCGCCTGTAATCCGGCCACCACGCTGATTTCGCCCGTCTTTTCATCACGGACTATCAGCACGTCTTTTTCGTCTTTTTTCTTTGCCATCTTGATTGACTTTTAATTGTGAAACATTGATTGTTATCGGATGCGGGCCTTGTAGTCCGCCATCTTCTCTTTCTGGAAACAGTCGATATGCTCCGAGAGGAACTTCTCCACGTCCGACTCCTTGTAGTAGGTCTTCTGCCGGAGCATGAGGTAGGGCAGGATGCCTAACGTGCGGTAGCGTTGCAGCGACCGCTTGCTCACCTGCAGCATCAGGCAGAGGTCCTGGTTGTCGTAGAGGCGTTCGCCGTTGTACAACTTGCACTCCGTGCCTTCCTCCTGACCTGCCGCCTGTCGCTGGCTGCGGAAGAGCAGGTCATCGAGCATTTTCTCGTGTCTGTCGAGCCGCTCCATGAGGAGGTGGAACAGCCGTTCTATCTTGTAGGTATCCATTTTCTTTTCCGTTTTTATGTTTTCTTGCCTATCCTTACCATATACTGCCTGTGCAATTCGCCGATGCGCTCTGTGTTGCCGCTCATGGAGCATTCCTTCATCATGTGCTCCACATCCGTGAGGCGGTAGCGGCAGGTACGCCCCATCAGCGAGAAGGGGATGCGTCCCTCGTCACGATAGCGTTGCAGGGTGCGCAGGCTGATGCCGAGCAGGGCGGTCACCTCCTTGCTGTTCAACCACCGTTCCTGGGGCTGCACGGGCTGTCTGTCCTCATACTTGCGGATGTGCTCCGCTATCTTCTTGATGTGTCCGACAAGTTCCTGAAAGGCGGCACTTTCTATCATTATTACGTTCATAATCAATACTGTTTTTTCTTGTTTCTGCTGCAAAATTACAGGGTATGGAAAGTGCAAACTTATGACTCATAGATGACTCATAGAAGATTTTCTTGCAACTGGCTTTGGATGGCACATCTTTCGGTTCCAGATGCTGCCACCTGCGCTGAAAATGAGTGGTTTTAGGAGGTCGCAGCGTAACTTTGCATCGATAATCACAGCAACACTCAGAATCATGGAAGTAGTAATCATTGAAAGAAAGGCGTTCGAGGCACTGATGATGGATGTCTCGTCGCTTACGGAGAAAGTGAACCGCCTGTGCGGTCGTGAGGGCGACAGGCGTATGGCGAAGTGGATGGACAACGAGGAGGTGTGCAGGCTGCTGCGCCTCAGTCCGAGAACCTTGCAGACGATGCGGGACAAGGGATTGATTGCCTGCTCGCAGATTGGCAAGAAGTTTTATTACCGCAGGGAGGACGTGGAAAGCCTCGTCACTAATAGTAAGGAGGGCTGCCTATGAAGCAGGAGATTCTCACGCTGGAGCAAGGGCAGGTGGCGGACATGCTCCTCTTGCTGAAAAGCAGCCATCGCAGGATAAACCTCTTCCTGCAGGACTATACCCCTCCGCTGAACGGTGACCGATACCTGACGGACAAGGAGGTGGCGGAAGCATTGAAGGTGAGCCGCCGCACATTGCAGAACCTGCGCAACAACCGTGTGCTGCCGTTCATCCTGCTTGGCGGCAAGGCTCTCTATCGGGAGTATGACATACAGCGGTTGCTGGAGGCTAACTACCGAAAGGCGGATGTATAGCATGTATGGGGACGAAAAAGACGGACGGGCAACCCTGATGATTGGATTGTCCGTCCGTCTTTTTCGTTTGTTATTTCAGTCTGTCCTTTCAGTTATTCCCGAAAGTCCACAGGGGAATGATGATGGCTTGGTGTGTTTCTCTTGTCCTTTCTCTTGTCGCTCTCTCTTTCAGCCACTGGCGGAAGGCGTGGGCATAGAAGGTGTTTATCCGATAGGCCAAGGCGACGATGATGTCCCAGTGGTAGATGTCCACGGAACAGCCGTCCGCCTTGCGGATATACTTGCACGCCTCATAGTCCACCAGCACATCCGTCTTGCGGATGGCCTTTATCTCCCTGCCTACGGTGGCTGCAGGGAGGTTGAACAGGTCTGCTATCTCGGCGAGGGTCATCCACACCTCTTCCTGCGGATTACCTTCCATGCGCACGTGGCTGTGCTCGTCTATTCTGATAGTTCTTCTCATGGCGTTCCGTGTTAGATGGTCTGACAAATGAACTGCTCCATGGACTCTATCTGCTTGGACAGGCGTTCCATGTCGTTGCTTACCTTCTCGGCGGTAATCTTCGCATAGATCTGCGTGCTGCGGATGCTGGTATGGCCCATCATCTTCGACAGGGTCTCAATCGGCACGCCGTTGGAGAGGCAGATGGTGGTGGCATACGAGTGGCGGCTCTGGTGCCATGTGACGTTCTTGTTGATGCCGCAAAGTTTGGCTATCGCCTTGATGCCGTTCTTGCAGTTCCCATAACATGGGACGGGCAGCAGCCGTCCGTCTTCTGCCATACCTCTGTACTTCTCGATGATGTGCTTGGGCACGTCGAGTAGGCGGATGTTCGACTCCACGCCGGTCTTCTGGCGGTTGGTCTTTATCCACAGGTGGCCGTCGAAGGAGGTCTGCAGGTTCTCTTCCGTCAGGTTGTACATGTCCCGCCAGCTCAGTCCCGTGAAGCAGCAGAAGATGAAGAGGTCCCGGATGAGTTCATAGCTTTTCTTCTTGAACGTACCGTTGATGAGTGCCGTAATCTCCTCCTTGGTCAGGAAGCCACGCTTGGTCTCTTCCTTCGTGATGTGGTAGGCATAGAAGGGGTCACGCGCCAGCCAGCCGTTGTTGATGGCGGTGAAGATGATGCTGCGGAAGGGCATCATGTACGACCACACGGTGTTGGTGCAGTGGTTCTTTTCTGTGCGGAGGAACAGCTCGAAGTCGGTGATGAAGGCGGGTGTCAGCTCACGCAGGGCGATGTCGCTCATCTTGTAGCGTTGCTTGATGAACTCCGAAAGGTGGTTATATACCACGCAGTATTTCCAGTAGCTGCGCTCGCTCTTCATTTTGCCCACCTGCTTCGCATAGTCCTCGTTGTGCTGCTTGAACACGGCCAGCAGGGTCTTGTGGTTCTGTCCCAGCCCCAGATAGGCGTTGCGCACCTTCTCCGCCGTGACATATCCGTCGGTGTCGCACACTTCCTGATACGCCTTGTTGATGCCAAGCCGTATCTTGTCCAGCATACGGTTGCCCTCCTGTGCCACGAGGCTGCGGCCTGTCAGCTTGCCCAACTCCACGTTCCACATCTTTTCCTCCACGTCCAGCTTGCTGCTGAACTGTGATACCTTTCCGTTCACCGTGATGCGGCACATCACGGGAATCATTCCGTTCTTTTTCGGCGCGTTGCGCTTGAGGTAGAACAACACCCTGAAAGTACTTCTGCTCATACTCTACGTTTTTTAATTGCAAAATTAGTTTCTGTAGAGCTGAAAGGCTGTAAGCAAACCGCAGCACATCGGCGCAATCGCATCCGCTTCATGTCTTTTTCGTCCTTTTCCCGCAGGCAACATCAGATATTACCCTAACTTTACCTCCCGAAACGCTGTATTCCGATAGTTTACAGCCATTTCCTCACGGTCTTTTCAGACCTCTTCGACAGCGAAAAGAGTAACGGGATAGTAACGAAACTCTTGCTTCAACTGACTTTTTGTGGCATCTGTTGTCTTCACAGAAAATCCAACTAAATCAATTAATCCGCTCATTCTCACAGATTTTTCATCATTCTGCCCTCATTCTCAGTTTTTTGTTGTATCTTTGTCACAAAAAGTCACAATGAATTACACGACCTATCTTTTCGACTTTGATTATACGCTTGCTGATTCTTCCCGCGGAATCGTCACTTGTTTCCGCAACGTACTGACCCGTCACGGATATACAGAGGTGACGGATGACGACATCAAACGTACTATCGGCAAGACTCTGGAAGACTCTTTTTCCATCCTCACCGGCGTGACAGATGCCGGACAACTGGCAGGATTCAAGGCAGAATACCGAAAAGAGGCCGATACGCATATGACTGTCAACACGGTGCTTTTCCTGGAAACCAAGTCCGTACTGACTGCACTGAAGGACTCCGGCGCCCGCATCGGAATCATCTCGACCAAATACCGATTCCGCATCAAGGAACTCCTCGACCAGCATTTTCCTGAAGATTTTATGGACATCATCGTGGGTGGTGAAGACGTGAAAGCCGCCAAGCCATCTCCCGAAGGGCTACTCCTTGCCATTAAGCGGCTACATGTCAGCAAAGCCGAGACCCTCTATATAGGCGACAGCACGGTAGATGCGGAAACAGCCCAAGCGGCCGGAGTAGACTTTGCTGGAGTCACCCACGGAGTAACCACTGCCAAAGAATTGGAGAAGTACCCACACCGGAAAATAATGAACACCTTGGAAGAACTGCTGGCAGTTCAGGAGGAGTATCCTTCCATATTCAAGATTGAAAATCCCATCCGGCCGGAAAACGCGCATGCCACTTCTCCCCGGAAACAGAAAAGGATAAGCGTCTGGCAAATCCTCCTTCTAGTGACACTCTTCTGGCTGGCTATTGAAGAGCTGGACATGACCGACGACAGCAACTTCTTCCCGGTTGTTTTCATACTGACATTGTGGGGTATCCTCCAAAAAAGAAGGATACTACCCAACAAAGCAAAAACTTTCATCGACTCATGGTGGCACCCCTGCGCAGTACGCTTACGCGCATTTCACATCAAGCTGATACAAGGGAGAAAAACTCCTCCCGCTGGCAACGAAACCTGCACCTGCCTGAATTGCGGCACCACCTATACCGGCAACTACTGTAACCGTTGCGGACAAAGCCGTAACACTCCACGCTATCGGTTGAGTAACGCGCTTAAAAACATTGCCGGAGGCTTCTTCAATATAGATAATGGCTTTGGACGTACCCTTCTGGAACTCCTCTACCGTCCGGGGTACATGATTAGAGACTTCATCGGTGGTAAGCGTGTAGAGTATTTTCGCCCGTTCCAGACACTCTTCATTCTTGCAGCCCTTTATATCATGGCTGTGCAACTGGTAGACCCGGAAGCCCTAAGCAAAAAAGAAAAGACGGAAAAGACAGAGCAGACAGACAAAGAAGAAATCATTGCCGCTAAAGAGAAGCTTACCAAAAAGATGGAGAAAACCTATAGCAAAGAGGAAAAGCGAGCCCTCGCCATCACTATAAAAAGCCTGGAGAAAAGCTTGAACAAACTGGAAGAGAAGAACGACTCCACTTCTGCCACACAGGTGTCCGAACAGAACAGCGATGATGGCGACCTCATCGATGAATTTGTAAACGACACCTCGGAAGTGGGAGACAGACTGGAAAAAGTCTTACAGAACTCTCCTTTCCTAATGAAAGTATGGAATCTGATGAAGAGCTGGGGACACGGAAACAAGGCATTCCGCATCATTGCCACACTGCCTTTGTTTGCACTTGCCACCCAACTTGCCTTCCGACGCCGGAAATATAAGTTAAACTACAATACCACGGAGCATGTGTTCATACAAGCCTACATAGCTTGCCAGATACTCCTGCTGAGCATCATCGTGCTGCCTTTCAACGGGTACGCAAAGGTAGACGATTTGTATGAGCTGCCTTTATGGCTTATTTTCGTCCTATTCTGTTGGGATTACAAACAATTGTACCGCTGCACCTGGTGGAGAAGCTTTTGGCGCACTATCCTCATGCTGACTTACAGTCTTGTGCTACTCGTCATATTCGCGTGTCTTGTAATGGCGCTGATGCTGGCCGGTATCTATGTTCTGAAATTCATTTTGTAACAGAAACCATCCCTACACGGACTGTTTCTCCTTGATGAAACAGTTTTTCTCCAATAATCTAAAAGTACAATCTGCATTAAAAGAACAAAAAAGCAAAAGAACATTTGTCCATTTAGAATAAAAAGAGTACTTTTGTGCCCGATTATTCCGCACCGGGTTCGACCAAGTGCTTTCTAAGTGATTAGAGACCACCCGACGGAGCTAACTTATACATTATATATAAGAAATGTACGCAATTGTAGAAATCAACGGTCAGCAATTCAAAGCAGAAGCTGGCAAAAAGCTGTTTGTACACCACATCCAGAATGCAGAAAACGGTGCAACAGTAGAGTTTGACAAGGTTCTTTTGGTAGACAAAGACGGCAACATCACCGTAGGTGCTCCCACAGTAGAGGGTGCAAAGGTTGTTTGCCAGGTCGTATCAAACATGGTAAAAGGCGATAAAGTTCTTGTTTTCCACAAGAAAAGAAGAAAAGGTTATCGTAAGTTGAACGGTCACCGTCAACAATTCACAGAGTTAACAATTACAGAAGTAGTAGCTTAATCAATTAAAACAGTAAGAAGAAATGGCACATAAAAAAGGTGTCGGTAGTTCTAAGAACGGCCGCGAATCACAGAGCAAGAGATTAGGCGTTAAGATATTTGGTGGCGAAGCTTGCAAAGCAGGTAACATCATCGTTCGTCAAAGAGGTACTGAATTCCACCCGGGTAATAACATCGGTATGGGAAAAGACCACACTCTTTTCGCTTTAGTAGACGGAACTGTACAATTCAAAGTGGGCAAGGAAGACAGACGTTCAGTTTCTGTTATCCCTGCAGAAAATGCAGAAGCATAAGTTTCCGAACAAGAAATAAGGAAAAGGGATGCAATCCGAATAGGTTGCATCCCTTTCTTTTATGTCAAAAGCAACACTTTATTTGTTTTTTCCATATCTTTGCACTCAAAAAACCGAATAACATAAAAACAAGTATAAGATATGCTTACCATCAAACAAATTACAGAAAACACCGACGCGGTTCTCCGCGGACTGGAAAAGAAGCACTTCAAGAATGCAAAAGAAACCATTGCACAAGTGCTGGACTTCAATGACAAAAGAAAAGCCAATCAAACCATCCTAGATAAAAACCTGGCAGAAGCCAACTCACTCTCCAAATCCATCGGACAACTGATGAAGGAGGGCAAGAAAGAAGAAGCAGAAGCCGCCAAAAGCCGCGTGGCCGAGCTGAAAGAAGTCAACAAGGACTTGCAAGCCAATATGGACCAGGCTGCCAACGATTTGCAGACTTTGCTTTATACCATCCCCAACGTTCCCTACGACAGCGTGCCTGAAGGCGTAGGTGCCGACGACAATGTAGTAGAGAAAATAGGTGGTATGGAAACCGAGCTGCCCAAAGACGCCCTGCCCCACTGGGAACTGGCCAAGAAATATGACTTGATAGACTTTGACCTGGGTGTCAAGATTACCGGTGCCGGCTTCCCCGTATACAAAGGCAAAGGCGCACAACTGCAACGCGCACTCATCAACTTCTTCCTGGACGAAGCACGCAAATCCGGCTATACGGAAATAATGCCGCCCACAGTGGTGAACGCCGCTTCCGGCTACGGCACGGGACAGCTGCCTGACAAGGAAGGGCAAATGTATCATTGCGAAGTGGACGACCTCTACTTGATTCCTACCGCCGAAGTCCCCGTAACCAACATCTACCGTGATGTGATTCTGGACGAAAAGCAGTTGCCCATCAAGAACTGTGCATACACACAATGTTTCCGCCGTGAAGCCGGTTCATACGGGAAAGACGTACGTGGCTTGAACCGCCTGCACGAATTCTCCAAAGTGGAACTGGTACGCATCGACAAACCGGAACACAGCAAACAATCCCACCAGGAGATGTTGGACCACGTAGAAGGTTTGCTTCAAAAGCTGGAACTCCCCTACCGCATCCTGCGCCTTTGCGGTGGCGATATGAGCTTCACGGCTGCCCTCTGTTTTGACTTTGAGGTGTATTCCGAAGCACAGAAACGCTGGCTGGAAGTAAGTTCCGTCTCTAATTTTGACACTTATCAAGCCAACCGTCTGAAATGCCGCTACCGTACGGCAGAAAAGAAAACAGAGCTTTGCCATACGCTGAACGGTTCCGCACTCGCTCTGCCACGCATCGTTGCCGCCTTGCTGGAAAACAACCAGACTCCAGAAGGAATCCGCATACCAAAGGCATTGGTTCCGTATACGGGATTTGAAATAATAGACTAAGGCCATAATAGTCACGTGCAGCAATACGCCTTTGACACTTTCTTTCGGGCACGAATTACATGAATTTCACAGTTGCGGTTAGCAAAAAACGTGAAATCCATGTAATTCGTGCCCGGAGTTTTATCATGACAAGCTTCTCCTGCGCAACTACAAAGTATTCTTCAAAATACGTGCAAACACCTCCTCGCGGAAATTACGTGCCACCGGAACAGTATGCCTCCCAACTATAATCCGATTGCCATCTATCATCTCAATCTTTTCCAAATTTATCAGATATGATTTATGGACTTGCTGAAATACTCCACCAGGAAGAGCCTCTATCATACGCTTCATGGTAGAACGTACAAGCAGCTTTGTGCTTTCCGTATAAATACAGACGTAATTTTCCAGCCCCTCCACCACCAGAATATCCTTAAACAACACCTTATGCATCTGACGGTCTGAACGGACAAATATAAAATTATTAGCTTCATCCGGCCATTTCTCCTGCTGCAAAAGACCATGTACTTTATTCACCGCTTTCAGGAACCGGTCAAACGAAATCGGTTTCAACAGATAGTCCGTAACATCAAGTTCATAACCTTTCAATGCATACTGCTCATAAGCGGAAGTGATAATCACATGAGGCGGATGGGCAAGAGATGCCAAGAGTTCAAGCCCCGAAAGATAAGGCATTTCAATATCCAGAAACAACAAGTCCGGCTGCTCAGTCTGCAAAAGAGTGTTCAACTGCATAGTATCTTCACATACACCCATTAAAGAAAGGAAATCCACCTTTTCCACATAGCGTTGCAATCCTTCACATGCAGTAGGCTCGTCATCGGTTATTACACATTTTACCTGTTTCATCCTATAATTCTATCACAAGTTTTACTCTAAACAAAGTATCTCCTCTATTTATGTCCAGCGTATGACGCTCCGGATATAGCAGCTCCAGCCTGCGCCTCAGATTTTCTATGCCGATTCCATGTTTTCCTTTCTGGTGCACTAATGGTTCCGGTATAGAATTTTCAATACTAAAACACAACTTGCCTTCTTTCAGACACATATCCATAGCTATAAAATAGTTCCCTCCCACATATTTGAAAGCATTCTCCACCAACGGTACAAACAACAATGGATAAATCTCAACCTGCGCCTCCATTTCATCGAAATGCACCTGCAACTGCAGCCGCTTCGTAGCACGAAGTTTACATAGGCTGATGTATTGTTTCAGATATTCCACTTCCACACGGACTTGCACTTTCTCCCCATCATTGTATAATTGGTAACGAAGCAAATCGGACAATTGCTCAAGAGTATGCCGCGGAGCCTCATTATTCTCATCTATCTGAAAATAAACCGTATTGAGTACATTAAAAAGAAAGTGTGGATGATATTGCGCTTTAAGGAATTTCAGTTCTGTCTGGAGCTGGTCATTTTTTATCTTCTCCAACTGCAGGCGTTGAGCTTCATTTTCCTTCTGTATCATCTGATTACGCAAGAATATATAAAAGAAGCCGCCAAGCAACATACTGACTATGGCCGGAACAGGCACATCGTATAAATCAAGACTTACCCCCATCAAAAAGCGGATGACCCACATCGTCAGAAGACACCAGACGGGAACCGTCAGGACAACTACCCCGTATTCCTGCCACCATACCAACTTCCGCTTCCGGCACAAACGAAGCCAATACTTCAATAGAAAAAAGATAGGATAAGACATGAAGAGTACCACAAGCATATCCTTCAGCATGAAATTCCACTCATTACTTTCCCAATAGTATTCATGTTTCGGAATATCATTCGCCACACGAATACACAGAAAAAGAATCACGGCAAATAATGCCGGCACCAGCCACTTGTTCCACAGTCTGCCCATAACAGTTACAAATTTACTCTTTTTGTTTCATCTATTTCTTTTTTCCTTCTGCTTTCTTTTGTCTCGCTGCCTTTTTGAAAACGCCAGGCGAAAGCAATACCCAGCACACGTTTGTTGTGCCGTTCGTCAACAAACGCCTGCACACCGGGAGATTGAATATCTACTTTTTGATAATTGGTGTTGAATACATCCTTGGCAAACAAGGTAACGGTGCATCTGTTACGGAACATCTTCTTTTGGATGCCGACATTCACTTCCAGCGCCGGATGTACTGTGGCTTGTCCGTAGGCCATTCGTCCATTATAATTTGCCGAAAGTTCGGCCGACCATACGGAAGTGAAAGCAAACTGGTTCATGCAGCCGAATATCGGGGTAAACATACGGTTTTTCATTTTCTGCCCTTGCTCCGTCCAACCATAATTATTATAAATACCGATAGCGGTCAGATTCACCTTCCAAAAAGAAACAGGTGAGAGGTTGGCGGCATGTACACGCATACCCGTCTGTACATAGGAAGACAGATTCTGGGGCATTACATAGATACGCCGCCCCTCCTGTTCGCGATAGCTCTTCATGATAGCATCATCTGTATGCGAGAAAAAGAGCACTGTCTGAAACCAGTCACGATACACATACCCCAACTCTATATTATCAGAGAAAGAAGGATGCAGCTTCGTATTTCCCCCTTCATGGGTATAGTCATCAAATATATAGGTAAAAGGATTCAAATCACCATAATTGGGGCGGGTAATACGCCTGCCATACGAAAGCTGAAACAGATGTTCCGAAGTCAAACCGTATTGCAAAGCAATAGTAGGAAACAAATGGAAGTAATTCGTTGTAAACGAAGAGTCTTTCTGTTGTGTATTTCCTCCAAAATCCCCGTGTACATGGGTATGTTCCAACCTTAGACCCGCTGAGATTTTCAAGCGGTCTTTCTCATAGCCGACTTGTAGATAAGAGGCATTGATATTCTCATCATATACGAATCGGGAACCAAGTGCCCCGTCCGGCAGCCAGCCGGAAACCGACGGACGCATATAACCTGCCGTATTGTCTATCGTAACAAATGAGGTTTTGACTCCGGCCTGTAACTTCCAAACCTCACTCAATGGATAAACCGCATCTATCTGTCCGACATATAAGTCGGTATTTCCCTTCATATCCCCTTTCAATGTATCGGGCTTAAAACTATCCATCAACTGGTTTCCAACACGGTAGTAATGGAAATAATCAAAAGAAGCGCTGAGTTCTCCCCCTTCTCTTTTCAGCTTGTGCACCATACTGGTTCCGGCAGAAACATTATTCCGGTTTTGCTCCGCATGGCTGTAAGTATTTCCCGCAACTCCGGTTTCTCGGATTTCCGTAAACATGCCTGCATTTTCCCTTTGCCGGGAAAAGTTTCCACCCAATGAGACTCCCCAAACTGTCCGCTCATTGAGATAATAATCACATCCGGTACGAAAATAGTGCGAATAATTCCTACGCTTCCGGTAAGAGTCCTGCATCATCCTTCCTCCATCCCGTTCGAACGCACGGTCGATAAACAAGTCTATGACATCCTTCCCCTGATAATACGAATAGTTCAAATAAAGATTGAACTTATTCTCCCGGATATTCATGGAGGCACCTCCATAACCGCTACCCGTCCGTCCAAGACTGCCATTGCCGTTCAAGGCCAGATTCACACCGCGCAGTCTGATTTTTCTTGTACGGATATCAATCAACCCGGAGCTTCCCGCCGCATCGTGGCGTGCGGAAGGCTGGGTTATCAAGTCTATCTTATCAGCATTAGTTGCAGGAGTAGATTTCAACAGACTCATCAATTCATCTCCCGAAAGATAAGTAGGCTTGCCATCCATCAGAATCGTCGCACCGCTTTGTCCGTTCAGCAAGATATTACCATTGGAATCTATCACGACTCCCGGCAGGGAAGCAAGAACATCATAAAGACTTCCCGTACTTTGAGTGACTGACGCATCCATCCGGTAACTTGTTTTACCGGCAGATATTTCTACCAACGGGAGTTTAGCAGTTACCATAATTTCTTCCAAACGCTGGTCGGCAATCGTATCCTGCTGCGACCAAACCACCAAAGGCATACTCAATAAAATTGCCCCTAAAAAAACATTTCGATACATACTCTTCCTCATTTTTTATTTCAAAAGTAGGCAGGCTGTAGAAAGTGAACAAATTATAGTGACAAAGGAATGTTATCCAGTGACAACATGCAGTTTTACCCTATTCTTCTTTTGATATTACCAAATAACCCCTATCTTTGCAAAATCTATCAATCTGACAGTAATTGCGTAATTACACCAACAAAATTATTAGATAATGAATAAAATCATTAGCAAAGAACACTTTTCTGAAAAGGTCTTTAAGTTAGTCATTGAAGCACCATTGATTGCCAAATCACGTAAGGCAGGGCACTTTGTCATTGTACGTGTGGGCGAAAAAGGCGAACGTATGCCGCTTACCATTGCGGAAGCCGACCCGGTAAAGGGAACCATCACACTGGTGGTTCAGGAAGTCGGGCTCTCCTCTACCCGTCTTTGCGAACTGAACGAAGGCGATTATATTACGGATGTTGTCGGCCCGTTGGGACAAGCTACGCACATTGACAACTTCGGTACTGTGGTCTGTGCCGGAGGTGGTGTAGGCGTAGCTCCCATGCTCCCTATCGTGCAAGCGCTGAAAGCTGCCGGCAACCGCGTCATCACCGTACTGGCAGGACGTACCAAAGAACTGATCATCCTTGAAAAGGAGATGCGCGAAAGCTCCGACGAAGTCATTATCATGACCGACGACGGTTCCTACGGACGAAAAGGTCTGGTGACGGAAGGCGTAGAAGAAGTCATCAAGCGCGAGAAGGTGAACAAGTGTTTCGCCATCGGCCCCGCCATCATGATGAAATTTGTTTGTTTGCTGACAAAGAAATACGAAATCCCCACGGATGTATCCCTGAATACGATTATGGTTGACGGTACCGGCATGTGTGGCGCCTGCCGAATCACCATCGGAGGAAAGACCAAATTTGTATGTGTGGACGGCCCTGAGTTCGACGGACATCAAGTGGACTTCGACGAGATGCTGAAGCGTATGGGCGCTTTTAAAAACATCGAACGCGAGGAGATGCACAAGCTGGAAGAACCTCAGACCTGCCAAGCTACCGGTGAAAACATGGAAGATGAGAAAAGCCGTAATGCTGCATGGCGTCAGGAGTTACGCAAATCCATGAAAGCCAAAGAACGGACTGCCATTCCACGTGTAGAGATGAACGAACTCGATGCGGAATATCGTTCGCACAGCCGCAAGGAGGAAGTCAATCAGGGCTTAACGGAAGAGCAGGCACTGACCGAAGCCAAGCGTTGCCTGGACTGTGCTAATCCGGGCTGCACGGAAGGCTGTCCCGTAGGTATCGACATCCCCCGCTTCATCAAGAACATTGAGCGCGGAGAATTCCTCGAAGCGGCCAAGACACTGAAAGAAACCAGTGCACTGCCTGCCGTCTGCGGTCGCGTCTGTCCGCAGGAAAAGCAGTGTGAATCCAAATGTATACACCTGAAGATGAACGAGAAGCCGGTAGCTATCGGTTATCTGGAACGCTTTGCCGCCGATTACGAACGGGAGAGCGGGCAAATCTCCGTACCGGAAATCAAGGAAAAGAACGGCATCAAAGTTGCCGTCATTGGTTCGGGTCCCGCCGGTCTGTCGTTTGCCGGAGATATGGCAAAGTATGGCTATGACGTTACCGTTTTCGAAGCACTGCATGAGATTGGCGGTGTATTGAAATACGGCATTCCGGAGTTCCGCCTGCCCAACAAAGTGGTGGATGTGGAGATTGACAACCTTGCCAAAATGGGAGTGGAATTCGTCAAGGACTGCATTATCGGTAAGACGCTCAGCGTGGAACAACTGGAAGAGGAAGGATTCAAGGGCATATTCGTAGCTTCCGGAGCAGGACTGCCCAACTTTATGAATATCCCCGGCGAGAACTCCATCAATATCCTCTCGTCCAATGAATACCTGACCCGTGTCAATCTGATGGATGCCGCCAGTGAAGACTCCGATACTCCGGTTCCTTTCGGCAAATGCGTAGCCGTGATAGGTGGTGGAAATACAGCTATGGACTCCGTACGTACCGCACGCCGTCTCGGTGCAGAGCGTGCCATGATTATCTACCGTCGTTCGGAAGAAGAAATGCCGGCACGTATCGAGGAGGTGAAACATGCCAAGGAAGAAGGTGTAGAATTCCTGACCCTCCACAACCCAATCGAATACATTGCCGACGAACAAGGAAAAGTGAAACAAGTGGTGCTTCAGAAAATGGAACTGGGTGAACCGGATGCCAGCGGACGCCGCAGTCCCGTACCCATCCCCGGAGCCACGGAAACCATCGACATCGACCTTGCCATCGTCAGCGTAGGTGTATCTCCCAACCCGATTGTCCCAAGCTCCATCAAGGGATTGGAATTGGGCCGGAAGGGAACGATTGCCGTCAATGATAACATGCAGTCGTCCATCCCGACCATCTTTGCCGGAGGCGACATTGTCCGCGGAGGTGCCACCGTAATCCTTGCCATGGGAGACGGACGAAAGGCAGCAGCAGCGATGAACGAGCAGCTAAAAAAATAAGAATCTGTCATGAAAGGTGGAGACATACGAACTCCACCTTTTTTATTCTACTACAACCTCTCCCTCTACTTGCCCCTTCTAGCATACAATTTAAATATTTCAAGAATATGAAACGTATTTATCTATCCCTCCTTCTCTGTTTGGCTTACCTATTGGCAAGCGCCCAAGAGCCCCTAAACGGGGATTCCCTTGCCTCAGACTTTCGGTATCTGGTAAAAGAACTGGCAGCAACCCATCCCGACCCTTACAGCGGCTTCGGAGGAAAAGTATTCTTCTACGAACAAGCTTTCCATCTGGAGAACGAGTTACGCCGGACTCCCGGTACGAAACAGACCTTTTTTGACAAGGTAAGCATTTTCCTATCCAATCTGCAAGACGGACATACCTACCTTTTACCTCCCACAGCCAATCAACAAGCAAATCAGCGTTACCTGGCACTGGAAGTACGCACCATCCCCGACGGCATTATACTTCAAGGAATCCCTGAAACGTACAAAGACTTGTTAGGTAGCCGTATCACAACCATCAACGGAGATTCTTTAGAAGAGGTACTGGCCCGCACTGCCGCTATCCAAGCCAGTGAAAACCTATATGACCGTTATGCCAATCTATGCAGGTCCATGCCTACGGAACATTTCTTGAGACAGCTTTTCCCTGAAATGAAAGACAACCTTCACCTCTCACTTCTTACTCCCGACGGCAAATCAAGAGGATTAACCCTTCCCTTATTGTCAAGGCAGGAAGTGCAAAACACACCCATGCAACACAATAACAGTTGGAAAGCTTATACAGACAAACAACTGGCCTATCAGTTCATAGACAACGACAAGCAAATAATGCTCATCAATATCAACAGTATCATGGCACGGGATAATTTTGAGTATATGCAAAAACAAGGGCTGAAAGATTTATACCGGCAAATAGGATTCTATTATCGGGATATCCTGAAACAAGAGATGCCCGCCGATACCCTGCTAGCCATTCGGCAACTCCCGTCCCTTTCCGAAGTTTTCGCCCATATGCTGAAAGAGATGAAGAAGGAAGCCTCCTCCACCCTCATCATAGATTTGCGCAACAATAGCGGTGGCTGGACTCCAATTGTCCTACCCACACTTTACCAACTGTTCGGCGACCACTTCCTGCAAACGGATATGGATATAGAATTCTATCGTATCATCTCTCCCCTCTACATGCAAAAACTACAGACAAACTTACAGGATTTCAACCAAGCATACGGAACAGACTATGCCTACGGTGACTACACTTTTAGTACGGACGAAGCAGACACCACAAACATAGAACAGCGACGGACCGACTTCATCAAGAACTGTATATCCAGTGTGCCGGAAGAACTGAGAAAGCAACAAGGAAAGGCGCTCTATACTCCGGAACACATTTACGTCATTACCAACGAACGTACCTTCAGTGCAGCTTTCCACTACACTTTCTATCTGTGGAAAATGGGTGCTACCCTTGTAGGAATACCCAGCGGACAAGCCCCCAATACCTACATGGAACAAACCTTATTCCGGCTACCCTATACCGGTATGCAAGGCTCTATCTCCAACTCCATACAAATATGCTTTCCGGGCAAAGACCGGTGTGCCCACACACTTTATCCAGACTTGATGCCCACCTATCAGGATTACCAAAGATATAATTTCGATGTCCAAACTGAGATTCTGTATTTACTCGACAAGATTAAATCGGCTCCTCATTCTCATACGAACCCTGCGGAGAAGAATCAGAAGTAAAACAAAGCCCCGTTTACAAATAAATTGCAAACAGGGCTTTATTTCCATATTTCAATATGGAGACTACTTCACCACCTTGTTCGTTGCCGGGTCGGGGAAAATCACCGTCGGCTTGAACGACTTGGCTTCTTCAAAGTCCATCAGCGCGTAGGACATGATAATAACGATGTCATCAGGTTGCACCTTGCGGGCTGCCGCACCGTTCAGGCAAATTTTGCCAGAGCCACGCTCGCCTTTAATAATGTAGGTTTCAAAACGTTCACCGTTATTATTGTCGGCTATATACACCTTCTCGCCGGCAATCATGTTGGCGGCATCCATCAAATCTTCATCAATCGTAATGCTTCCCATATAGTTCAGGTTCGCTTCCGTGACGCGGGCACAATGGATTTTCGACTTCAACACTTCAATCATCATATCTTTATAAATTACGAATTACTAATTATAAATTACAAGGCAGCAGGCTCTTTGTACTTGATATTATCAATCAGACGAACTTCCCCACAGAATACTGTGATGCAACCCACAGCATAAGAAGTTTCCTCCCAATCGGTAATCTTCTGTAAGGTATTGCCATCCACCAGCTCAAAGTATTCCAAACGCAATCCGGGGGCGGCTGCGATGGTGTCTTCCACAAACTTCTGTGTCTCAGCTACCGTATGTGAAGCTCCAAAGGTACGACTTTCAAATAAAGTCTGCGAAATTTTCAGTGCATTTTTACGTTCTTCGGCAGATAAACGGGCATTGCGACTGCTCAGAGCCAACCCGTCTTCCTCACGCACAATCGGACACCCTACAATTTCCAAAGGATATTTCATCTGGCGGACCATCTCGCGAATAATTGCCAGCTGCTGGAAATCTTTCTCGCCAAAGTAGGCACGATCCGGCTGCACAGCATCAAACAGTTTGCTCACAATCTGGCAGACACCGTTAAAATGTCCCGGACGGAATGCTCCTTCCATCACTGTGTCCAGCGGCGCATAGCTGAAACGGCGGGCATCCGGTTCCGGATACATCTCCTCCACTGAAGGTGCAAAGACAAATGCCGCTCCACACTCCTCCAGCAAACGGCAATCAGCCTCCGGCGTACGGGGATATTTCACTAAATCATTCTTGTCATTAAACTGGGTCGGATTTACAAAAACGCTTACTACGGCAGCGTCATTTTCTGCCACACAACGTTTCACCAATGAGGCATGACCGGCATGCAAAGCACCCATCGTAGGCACCAGACCTACCTTCTTTCCCTGGGCTCTCAAAGCCGAAAGTCCGGCCTGCAAGTCCTTGATAGTATGTACTATTTCCATTTTAATTGGTTATATAATAACTTGGTTGTTCGCAAAAGCGGTGCAAAATAAACCATTATTTAGCATATAAAGAAGAAATATCGCAAATTAATGCAAAACTCAGTACACTTTCCGGCAATTCCAGAAGCAGCTGTCTCACTGAATAACAAGCAGTTAACAATTCATAAGGAATTATAGACGGGCTCCGTTTGCTTTATTGCCCGATTTTTTTTATATCTTTGCAGAATAATTGAGAACATTGTTATTATGACAAAGGCGAACAAGGTTTTATTTATAACCCAAGAAATTACCCCTTACGTTTCAGAATCCGAAATGTCCCTCGTAGGCAGAAACCTACCTCAGGCTATTCAAGAAAAAGGCAGAGAAATCAGAACGTTTATGCCCAAATGGGGAAATATCAACGAACGCAGAAACCAGCTGCATGAGGTGATACGACTCTCCGGCATGAACCTCATCATTGACGATACCGATCACCCGCTCATCATCAAGGTTGCCTCTATCCAGTCTGCACGTATGCAAGTATACTTCATCGACAACGATGACTACTTCCAGAACCGCTTGCAGGTAACAGACGAAAATGGTGAAGAGTATGAAGACAATGATGCCCGTGCCATCTTCTATGCCCGCGGCGTACTGGAAACGGTGAAGAAACTGCGTTGGTGTCCCGACATCATCCACTGCCACGGCTGGATGACCGCTTTAGCGCCTCTGTACATCAAAAAAGTCTATAAAGACGAACCTTCCTTCAGAGATGCCAAAGTCATATTTTCCCTTTATGAAGATGACTTCAAACAACCTTTCCACGCAGACTTCTCTAACAAGCTATTGTTGAAAGGCATCGCCAAGAAAGATATTGCAGGATTGAAGGAACCCATTGACTACACAGCACTTTGCAAACTGGCTGCTGACTTCTCCGACGGCATTATCCAGCAAAGCGAACACGTCAATGAGGAAGTACTGAACTATGCCCGCGAATCCGGAAAACCGGTATTGGAATATCAATCTCCCGAGAACTTTGCTGAAGCCTGCAATGACTTCTACGACAAGGTATGGGAAACAGAACAAAAATAAAATCGATTTAGACAGTTAAAACTATGAAAGTAAGATACCTGGGAACATTGCTTTTGGCAGTCCTGACTTTCTTTGGATGCGATGACAACACCGGAACATTAGGTCTGGGTATGTTGCCCGATTCTGACGGCATGTCAGCGCATACTACTACTTTTAATGTAACAACACGTTCATTTGCCGTTGATTCTGTATTTGCCAAAACGAGTACCGGCTATATAGGCAAGTTTTCCGACCCGGAATTCGGTTATTACGAAACAAGTTTCCTTACGGAGCTGAACTGTACGGAAAACTTCTCCCTTCCGGAAGTGTATAAAGTGACCGAACGGGACAGTGAAGGAAATCCAATCAAGGCAACTGGTACAATGACTGCCGACTCGGTAGTTTCAGTGCAACTTGCAGTCTATTATTCCAGTTGGTTCGGCGACTCCCTGAATGCATGCCGGATGAGTATCTATGAATTGGACAAGAAGCTGGACAAAAATCGCTATACCAATATCAATCCGGAAGAGTACTACAACAAGTACGACCCCAAGTCCCTGCTCGGACGTAAGGCTTATTCAGCTTTCGATACGTCTGTTCCGGACTCTGTGAGATTTGAAAAGGACAATAACGGTTATTACACTTTCTATCCCAATGTGACGTTCCCATTGGACAAGAAAACTTTCGGCGAAGACAGAATATTGAAGGTTTATCGCGAGCATCCCGAATACTTTAAAGACGCCGCAACTTTCATAGACAAGATTTTCAAAGGAGTATATGTAAAGAGCGATTACGGAGATGGAACCATCCTCTATGTGGATTATGTGGCTTTAAATATGCAATTCCGTTTCCACCACGTAAATGATACTACCGGTGTAGCACTGAAGAAAAAAGATGGTACAGACTCTTTGTTCTATAGCATGCAGACTGTATTTGCCTCTACCAAAGAGGTTATCCAGGCAAACCAGTTCATGAATTCTGATTTGATAAAGGAAAAGGCTGCCGAACCCCAACACACTTATATCAAATCTCCTGCCGGTATCTTCACCGAAGCTATCATGCCATACGATTCAATATACAACAAACTGACCAATGACACCCTGAATGCCGTGAAGCTGACTTTCACGAATTACAATATAAACAGTGACTACGAATATAGCATGAGTGCTCCCAATGACGTGCTGTTGATACGTAAACAGGACTTGAAGAGCTTCTTTGAAGAGAACAAAGTCAGGGATAATATTACCTCATTTACAACCACCCACAATGCATTTGCTACTAATCAATATGTATTCAGCAACATAGCCCGTTTGGTTACCACTTGCATCAACGAAAAACAAGCTGCCAAGAAAGCCGCCAAAGACAAAGCCGGCAGTTCTTGGAATGAGACAGAGTGGGAGAAAACTTGGAACAAAGAAAATGAAGACTGGGATAAGGTATTGCTGATTCCGGTTTCCATTACCTATGACAACAGTACAAGTAGTAGCGGTAACAAAACCATGACCGGTATCCAAAACGACCTTAAGCCGGGATATGCCAAACTAAAAGGCGGCCCGAAAGAGAATGCAAAAGGTGAAGTGGAATCTCCGCTGAAAATAGAAGTTACATACACCAGTTTCAACAAGTAACTGACAGATATTCCATAAAAAAGCCTTCCACTCATTGTTGAGCGGAAGGCTTTTTTGATTGATGGGACAAGCTGCCGATATTATTCAGCAGCCTTTTTAGTTGTTTTCTTTGCGGCAGGCTTTTTGGCAGGAGCCTTGGTCTTTGCCGGTTTTTCTGCGGCAGATTTAGCTGTAGCCTTGCTCTCTTTCTTTTCTGCAGCCTTTATCTTCTCTAACTTGGCCTGTGCTTTCTCCAATTCCTTATGCAGTTCCTCTATCTCGGCACCTTGGTTCTGGATAGTGGTCAGCAATGCATTCAGCTCTTCATTATCTATATCCACCGGATAGAGAGAATCGACACGTTTGATAAAGTCACCAAGAATATTCATATAATTGGTAAAAGCATCAAAAGGAGATTCATAAATGCCACGGTTCAAACCGACACCGCTTTGCTTGGTAGTCATGAAACGGAAGTTGTTACTTGCCTGCAGATAATCCCAGTCTTGCTTGATACGGCGGTCATCACAGAGATGGACACGTTCGGCAACACTATACAGCTTGTTGAATGCTTCACGCTGCATCACATTACCCAGCCAACAGCTGGTATCTCTTTCTTCGTCCACCCAAGACATCGGGTATGGAACATCCAACTGGGAAACAGATTTCAGTTTGGTAACGATTTCCGTCGGTGTGGAGAAAGTAATCCCCTTTTCCTTGGCACAGTATGGAAGAGCCTTCAGGAATTCCAGAATATTGGAAGACAACGGCTGTGCCATACCCAGAGCAGAGAGTTCCATAAAGACATTGATGACCTGCTCTTCCTGCGGCAGAGCGTCAATCCAGTTGATGTACTTGTCGGCAAACAAAGGATACTCGTTCCACTCGGAGTTGGAGAAGCGCAGGCTGATGTCGTCAGACAGCTTAAAATCACGCAACAGTAACTTCAAGTTAGGATTCATAGAGCAATGGTATACATAGTGCGGACTCTTCCAACCCAGAACATGCTTGGCTCCTTCCGTCAGCATACCCTTGAATCCCAAAGCTGCCACCATCGCACCAATCTCATCATTATAAATCAGGCTGGAATTACGGAACACCTTCGGCGCCTTACCGAACATTTGCTTCATCTTAGCGCTCTGACGCATCACCTCTTCCTTGAAGCAATCCTCGTTGGCCAGAGAAGAAAGGCCATGGGAATAAGGCTCGGCAAGGAACTCACAGCAACCGGTATCATTCAGCTGGTGCAACAAGTCGATGACAGCCGGTGCATATATTTCCAACTGCTCCAGCGCAACCCCCGAGATGGAGAAAGCCACTTTAAACGCACCTCCGGAATTCTTCACCATTTCAATCAAGGTGTTCAATGCCGGGATATAAGAGCGTTCGGCTACATCATTGATACTGGTTTCATTGGCATAATCATCGTAGTAATAATGATCGGTACCTATATCAAAGAAACGGTAACGTTTCAGATGAATGATTTGATGTATTTCAAAATAAAGACAGATAGTTCTCATTTCTATTATTGTTTTTGTTATTTACCATAGTTTCTTAACACATCCTCGTAGAGGGCGCGGATTCTCAAGCCTACTTTTTCCCACGTGATTCCATCCACTTCTTTCCTGCCTTCCTCCTGCAGATATTGGAAGAGAGCGGGATTAGTGCAGAGGGAATAAATGGCATCGGCCATTGCATGAATGTCCCAATAATCGGTCTTAATGACCTTATCAAGAATTTCACCGCATCCCGACTGCTTGGAAATGATGGAAGGAGTCCCACACTGCATGGCTTCCAGCGGAGCGATACCGAAAGGCTCGGAAACGGAAGGCATAACGAATACATCACTGTTCTTGTAAACCTCATATACCTGCTTTCCCTTCATGAAGCCCGGGAAGTGGAACCGGTCGGCGATGCCCCGCTCGGCTGCCAGATTAATCATGGCATCCATCATATCTCCCGAACCGGCCATAACAAAGCGGATGTTGCGGGCACGCTGCAATACCAGCGAAGCTGCTTCCACAAAGTATTCCGGTCCCTTCTGCATGGTGATACGGCCCAGGAATGTCACAATCTTCTCTTTGGAATGGTCGGGACGTGGAATGTCCTGGTATTCCTGCGAGAGAGGATAGACGGCATTGTGCATGGCAAACACCTTCTTGGGGTTCTGATGGTACTGCTCAATAACCGTGCGGCGGGTCAGTTCGGACACGCACATGATGCAGTCGGCATAATCCATACCGTTCTTCTCCATAGAATAGACGGTAGGATTGACTTTTCCACGTGAACGGTCAAAGTCAGTAGCATGGACATGGATGCAGAGCGGCTTTCCGCTCACCATCTTGGCATGCACTCCGGCGGGATACGTCAGCCAGTCGTGGGCATGAATAATATCAAATTCCTGCTGGCGAGCCACTACTCCGGCAATCACCGAGAAGTTGTTTATCTCTTCGTGCAGGTTGCCGGGATAACCGCCGGCAAAGTCCATGCAGCCTATGTCATTGACGTGCATATAAGAGAAATCCGAATAGATATGGTCACGAAAAGAATAATAATCTTCCGGCGTCATGTTGCGCGTCAGCCTCGACTTCAAATAATTGTAATCGACATCACGCCACACGATAGGCACCTGGTTCATGCCCACTATCTTCAAGAAGTCCTCTTCTTCGCCCGTCGGCTTGGGCATGCAGAAAGTAGTTTCCACATCACCCTGCAAACTTAATCCCTTAGTTATTCCATAAGAAGCAACCGCAAGACCACCATATATTTTGGGAGGAAATTCCCATCCAAACATTAAAACTTTCATCTTCGTTCCTCCTATTATAAATTATACTTAGACAATAACTTCAAGATACGCAGGATTTCCGCCGTATTCATGGCAAATGACACCGCCCCTCTTCCAACAAACGGAGGATTACCATCGAAGAGTTCGGGCAATGCGCCAATACAGTGGGAAGTCATTTCATCTTCCATACCGATGAGGTATCTCTCTACAAACGACACGCCACTCACTTTATAGATACGCAGATATGCTTCCATGTAGAAACCCATCAGCCACGGCCATGCCGTACCCTGATGATAGGCATAATCTCTTTGAATCTGAGGACCTACATAATTCGGATTGTATCCGCCACTCTTGGGGCTCAGTGTACGCAAGCCCTTCGGAGTCAACAGTTCTTTCGTCACAATATCAAGCACCTGTTTCTTCTGGGCCCTATCCAACGGAGAATAGTCAAAGGCAACGGTAAATATCATGTTGGGACGTACGCTCCAGTCCATCATATAACCATCCACATAGTCGAACAGATAGCCATACTCATTGCGGAAGACGTCTACGAAAGACTTTCCGGTGATTTCTGCCTGAGCGTCCAGTGTATCGGCAAGAATTTCATTGCCCCCCTCCCGAACCATATCGGCTACAAAACGCAGGGCATTGTACCACAGTGCATTCACTTCTACAATGTAGCCCGTACGTGGAATAACCGGGCGGCCATTGGCGGTAGAGTTCATCCAGGTAACCGCTTTCTCGGTGCCATTGGTATACAACAGTCCGTTTTCGTGCAGGAAGAGATTGTCATGCCTGCGTTCATGGATATAGTCAACAATCTCCTCGAGAAGATTACCGTACATCTGCCGGCAATTTTCACGCGAAGTCTCCTTGGCATACTGCTGTAAAGCCCAGACAGCCCACAGCAGCACATCCGGATGCTCCATCTCGTATATCTTATAGGAGGAAGGTTCTCCATTGATAAACTCACGGATAGCCTTTTCGGCTGTTTTCATCACGTCTTCAAATTCATCTTGCTCGCCTAAGGCCAAAGTAAGACCCGGCAGGGAGATGAACAAGTCACGGGCGCGACACTTGAACCAGGGATAGCCTGCAAGCACATAATGCTCCTCGCCCTGCTTGTTGTGGAACTGGTGCGCCGAGTTTTTCAGACAGTGGTAGAAACTGTCACGCGGAGTGCGGTCGGCCACCTCGGACTCAAAAGTCTGCTTCAGCTTGCGGGGAGAAATCTCGGAGATACCGGCGGAGAAGACAACGCTTTCCCCTTTCTTTATATCCACTTCAAAATATCCCGGCACATAAAGGTCTTCGTTGAAGTCATATCCGCGTTCCTGTTCTTTGGGATACTCGATACCACGATACCAGTCAGGCTGGAAGTGGAACTCATTCTTTTTGTTGAGCTGCATGAACAACTCCGGATAACCGGGATACATGCAGGTTTTAATGCCATTCTCTACCAACTGGTAGTCGCGGCTTGCCTGCGCATTTTCGTGCGTGTACTCGCGCACACTGCGGAATGCCAGGAAAGGGCGGAAACGAAGTGTGGTTGCCGAATGGGCATCGACCAAGGTATAACGAATCAGAATCCGATTTTCATGGTGTACGAAAATCTTTTCCTTACGAAGGATGACGCCTCCTACACGATAGGTAGTTGTGGGGATATTTTCACAGTCAAACTCTCGGATATACTTGTGCCCGTTAGGACTGAAGTGGTTTCCTTGATACTTATGCAACCCCAGGTTGAACTCCGCACCGTGCTGAATTACAGTTTCATCCAAAGAAGACAGCAGCACATGGTTTTCATCATCGAGGTTGGGGACCGGTATCACCAACAGACCGTGATATTTGCGTGTGTTACAATCTACAATTGTTGTACAATGATAGGCTCCCGACCTATTCGTCCGCAATATCTCCCTTGGCAAAGATTCTTGCAGATTAATCATCAGGGTCTTGTCAAATCGTAAATAACTCATAGTTGTGCATTATTTAAAGGTTAATTATTTCGGTATATGCGCTACAAGCCATGTAGCGATGCCCAAAAATACGAATTAAAGCTTATAGGCAAAATAAAAAGTCAGTTTTTTTTCGGTTTTCGTCAAATATTCCGTAGTATTGTACAAAAATAGCAATCACTGTACGAAATATGAAGCATGATATACGCAGAATGGCATTGGCGGCGGTTATACCCCTATTCCTGCTATTCATTTTATACATTTTAAAGTTTTTGGAGACAGGCATGGATTGGAACTTCACACGACTGGGAGTATATCCGATGGAACAGCGGGGCGTGTTCGGAATTTTCGCACATCCACTGGTACACAGCAGTTTCAAGCATCTGTTCGCCAATACGATTCCACTCTTTTTCCTGATGTGGTGTCTGTTCTATTTCTACCGGCATATAGCCCCCTACATCTTCTTTGCCATTTGGATAGGATGCGGTGCGCTTACCTTTCTTATAGGGAAACCGGGATGGCATATCGGAGCCAGCGGCATCATATACGGACTGGCTTTTTTTCTGTTCTTCAGCGGCATTCTGCGCAAACATGTACCGCTTATCGCCATTTCACTGTTGATAACGTTCCTATATGGCGGCCTGGTATGGAATATGTTCCCACAATTTGCCAAAGCCACCACTTCCTGGGAAGGACACCTTAGCGGAGCCATAGCAGGCACGCTATGCGCCATAGGCTTTATGGAATACGGTCCCCAACGGCCCGATCCGTTTGCCGGAGAGGAAGACGAAGAGGAAGACGAAGATGAGGAAAACAATGAGGATGAGGACGATAAGAAGGAAGAGGAGAAGGATGAGGATTCGTCTACAAGGATTGAATAGCACGTTTAAGAAACAATAAAAAAAACAAAAAGAGGGGCAAAGAGTTTACAGTACACCTTGATAATATCTACTTTTGTTTCAAAACAAGAAGAAAAAGCATTATGAATACAATGTTTGATACATTACTGCAACTGCCACTCTTTCAAGGACTCGCACAAGAAGACTTTACCAATATCCTGGGGAAAGTCAAGCTGAGCTTTACAAAGCATAAAGCCGGCGAAGTTATCGTGAAAGCCGGTGACACATGCAGTCAACTGATATTCGTATTGAAAGGTGAAATCTCCTCATGTACTTCATCTGCGAATACATCATACAGCTCCACGGAATATTTTCAGGCACCTTATGTCATCGAGCCACAATCTCTGTTCGGGATGAGCACCTCCTACGTCTCGGCCTATACCGCCCAAACCGAGACCCACACAGTGAGCATCAGCAAGGCTTTCGTCATGAGCGAATTGTTCAAATATGACATATTCCGCCTGAATTACATGAATATCATCAGCAACCGCGCCCAAAGCCTAAACAGCCGTCTTTGGGCAGAAAGCACCGACAACCTTGAGAAACGTATCGGCAACTTTATCCTGACACATATCGAACGTCCGTCAGGCAGGAAAATACTGAAAATAAAAATGGAAGAATTGGCTCAGGTGGTCAATGATACCCGTATGGGAGTATCAAGAGCGTTGAACAGCATGCAGGAGAAAGGCCTGCTCGAACTGCACAGAGGCGAGATGATGATTCCCGACGCAGAAAAGCTCTTATAGGCCACCTGAACCGAGATTTCCTACAACACCTTGTCTATCGCTTTCTTTATCAAGGCTTCCATCACTTTATACCCTTCTAGAGTGGGGTGTACCCCATCCCGGGTATACGAGGAGTTCAGAGCCTTATTGTCGCCTTCCACCATCTCACTGTAATAGTCGACATAAGGAATCTTGTTTTCCTGGGCATACTTCCGGATTCTGGCATTCAGCTGCATTATCTTTTGCGGAGCATCCTTCACCGAAGGATTCCAGCCAAAGGCAGCGGCAGGCAACACAGACGTCAAAATCACCTTTATCTTATTGGCCCGTGCCAGCTCTACCATAGACACTATATTTCCAAAAGTGTATTCTTCATTATAAGCGCCTGCATTTTCCGCAATGTCATTGGTACCTGCATTTATCACGACCAGCGCCGGAGCAAGCTTGATGACATCTTCGCGAAAACGGAGCAGGAAATGGGAAGAAGTCTGCCCGCCTATACCACGGCCCACATAACCGTTGTCTTCAAAGAAAGCGGCATCGTTTGCCACCCATCCTTCCGTGATGGAGTTGCCCATAAAAACCACCCGGTCCTTCTGTTTTCCCTTCCGTACCAGTTCCTTGTTTGCCTCTGCATAGCGTTTCAAATTTCCCCAGTCCTGCTTCTGTGCGTCAGAGGCTACCCAGGGGATGCACAAAAAGACAGCAATCATACATAAAAGTTTCATTGTTCTATTCTTTGTTGTTTTGTTATAAAAAAAACAGCCCCACCGTTTTTAAGGTGAGGCTATCATTATCATTGGTCAATCTCACTCCCACTCGATAGTCGCATTGGGTTTCGGAGACATATCATAACAAACGCGATTGACGGTTTTCACTTCCTTGAGAATACGGTCGGTAATCTTCATTAGGATGGGCCAGTCCACCGGCTCAATGGTAGCGGTCATGGCATCCACTGTGTTGACGGCACGGATAATGACGGGCCAGTCGAACGAACGTGCATTGTCGCGTACACCCACAGATTTGAAATCGGGCACCACAGTGAAATACTGCCATACCTTCTTATCCAGGCCTGCCAGTTGGAATTCCTCACGCAGAATGGCATCCGACTCGCGTACAGCCTCCAAGCGGTCACGGGTAATGGCTCCCAGACAACGTACTCCCAATCCGGGACCGGGGAACGGCTGACGGTAAACCATCTCGTACGGCAATCCAAGCTCTACACCGCATGCACGTACTTCGTCCTTGAACAGCTGGCGCAACGGCTCCACCAATTCAAACTGCAAATCCTCGGGCAGACCGCCTACGTTGTGATGAGACTTCACCATCTTGGCTGTTTTTGTGCCACTCTCTACAATATCGGGATAGATGGTACCTTGTCCCAGGAAGTCGATACCGTCCAGCTTGCGGGCTTCTTCCTCAAAGACACGGATAAACTCTCCGCCGATAATCTTGCGCTTTTCTTCCGGGTCAGCCACGTTTTCCAGCTTGGAGAGGAAACGGTCTGTAGCATCCACGTATATCAAGTTAGCTTTCAGCTCCTTGTCAAAGATTTCCACCACGGCTTCCGATTCGCCCTTACGCATCAGTCCGTGGTTCACGTGTACGCAAACCAGCTTGTCTCCGATGGCTTTCAGCAGCAAAGCGGCCACCACGGAGCTATCCACACCACCGGACAGTGCCAGCAGCACCTTACGGTCGCCCACCTGACGACGTATCAACTCCACCTGGTCGTTGACGAAATTCGTCATGTTCCAGTTCGCCTCAGCCTTGCAAGTATCGAATACGAAAGATTTCACAGCCTCCTTGATGGCTTCCACATCATCCGTAAACTGCGGCAGCTTCACTTCGCACAGCGCCTTGTCGTGTCCGGCAGCCATTACGGGGAATCCCGCTTCGTAAATCTCGGGCAACACGTCGATGGACACCCCGTCAACCACATTGTTGGGGCCGCCGTTGATGATGATGCCTTTCACATTCGGCAAGGCCTTCAGTTCGGCAGCAGTAATGTCGTGCGGGTAGATTTCGCTATATACTCCCAACGCACGAATCGCCCGGGCAAGCACTGTGTTCTCATGGCTTCCCAAATCCAGAATCACAATCATATCCTGCTTCATTCTTCTATATTGTTTTTAAGTTAATAATTTCAGTAGGTCTTATTCCCATTCTATTGTGCTGGGTGGTTTTGAAGAGATGTCATAGGTCACGCGGTTCACACCTTTCACCTTATTTATAATGTCGTTGGACACCTTACCCAGGAATTCGTAGGGCAGATGCGCCCAGTCGGCTGTCATGGCATCGGTGGAAGTGACGGCACGCAAGGCCACTGCACGTTCATAGGTGCGTTCGTCGCCCATCACGCCCACACTCTGTACGGGCAGAAGAATGACGCCCGCCTGCCAGACCTGATGGTAGAGCGATGTCTCGTTGCCGTCGGCATCCTGCACTTTCCAGTCACGCAAGCCCTGAATGAAAATATCGTCGGCTTCCTGCAAAGTATGCACCTTCTCCGGTGTTATATCCCCCAGGATGCGGACAGCCAGTCCCGGACCGGGGAAAGGATGACGGGTAATCAAATGTTCGGGCATTCCCAATTCGCGTCCCACGCGGCGTACTTCGTCCTTGAACAGCCACTGCAACGGTTCGCACAGACGGAGGTTCATCTCCTCGGGCAGACCGCCCACGTTGTGATGGCTCTTGATGGTCTTGCCCGTAATGTTTAGGCTCTCGATGCGGTCGGGATAAATGGTGCCTTGTGCCAACCAACGGGCATCGGTTATCTTGTGCGCTTCGGCATCGAAGACCTCGATAAAATCGCGGCCGATGATTTTACGCTTTTGCTCAGGCTCGGTCACTCCCTCCAAATCCTTGAAGAACTTCTCGCTGGCATCCACGCCAATCACGTTCAGTCCCAGGCATTCGTAGTCGTGCATCACATTCTTGAACTCATTCTTGCGAAGCAGTCCGTGGTCCACAAAGATACAGGTCAAGTTCTTGCCAATGGCACGATGCAGCAACACGGCGGCTACCGAAGAATCCACACCGCCACTCAGTCCCAGGATAACTCGGTCGTTGCCAAGCTGCTCCTTCAGTTCGGCCACAGTAGTATCTACAAACGATGCGGCGCTCCAGCTCTGGCTGCAACCGCATACGTCCACCACGAAGTTGCGCAGCATCTGCGTACCGTCCTCGCTATGAAATACTTCCGGATGGAACTGCACTCCCCACATCTCCTCGCCGGACACCTGGTAAGCAGCAATCGCTACCTTGTCCGTAGAAGCTATAATCTTGAAGTTGTCGGGAATGGCTGTAATCGTGTCTCCATGGCTCATCCATACTTGGGTATTCTTCCTTACCCCTTTGAAAAGGACATTCTCCGAATCGAAAGAACCGAGATGGGCACGTCCGTACTCGCGGGTTCCTGCCGGCTCCACCCGTCCACCGTTGCTGTAGGAGATAAACTGCGCACCGTAGCAGATACCCAGAATGGGGTATTTCCCACGAATCCCGCTCAAATCTACCTTGAATGCACTCTTATCATAAACAGAAAAGGGGCTACCCGAAAGGATAACTCCTTTTACACTCTCATCTCCGTATGGAAATTTGTTGTAAGGTACAATCTCGCAATAGACATTCAATTCGCGCAGCCGGCGGCCGATGAGCTGCGTGGTTTGCGAACCGAAATCAAGAATAATAATCTTCTCTTGCATATAAATCCGTATAGACTTTAATAAATGATTTGCAAAAGTAGAAAAAGTAAAGGAATTATCAGGGATAATGTGACAGAAAAACGTTTTTTTACTAAAAACAGCTTTAATTTCAGGCTAGAACTATCCACAAGGATACTAAAAGCTATTCTTACTACAACCGTGCTGTTTTCTTACCACAGCTATGCAACTTGCTTACCACAGCAATGTTATTTTCTTACCACGGCTGTGGTAAGATTACTGCTTAGTATAAAAAGGGACAGTTTCCGGCGGTACCGGGGAGAGTTAAATGCATTAGGGAATGTATCAAAAGCCATGAACGCTTTCATCATGTTATAATATTAGGCGCGGAATTCTAAGACCTACGCAAGTTTCCTGTGCAAAAACTTGTGTAGGTCTTAGAATTCCGCGCCTAAAAAAAGCGTCAAGAGGGTTTTGACATCCCTATGAAGTTCCGCTTCGATATTACTTTTCTTTCAGCAAATCACGGATTTCGGTCAGCAGCACCTCTTCCTTGCTCGGGGCAGGGGGAGCCGGAGGAGCGGCAGGCGCCTCTTCTTTCTTCTTTTCAGTCAGCTTGGTCAACAACTTTATGAACATGAAGATAGAGAATGCTATAATCAGGAAGTCGAAGGTGACCTGCAAGAAATTACCGTAATTCAGGGTCACGGCAGCAATTTCTTTTCCGTCCACCATTTCGGCAGGTTTCAGCACCCACTTCAAGTCTGTAAAGTTGACACCGCCCACCAGCAGCCCGATAGGAGGCATAATCACATCTGCCACAATGGAGGAGACGATTTTTCCGAATGCCCCACCGATAATCACACCGACGGCCATGTCTATCACATTGCCCTTCATGGCAAAAGCCTTAAATTCCTGTAAAAATGAACTTTTTCCCATCTTTTCAATTATTTAATTATGATTTTGGTTACGAATATAAAAACATTTTCTTACTTTTGCACCGCAAATCAGAAAGAATTGCAATTAGTAAGCGAAAGTTTATTTTTAAACATTATAAAACCCTTAAAAGTTTAAACAAAATGATTAAAGTAGGTATTAATGGATT
>ENA-OROZ01000032-OROZ01000032.1-human-gut-metagenome-genome-assembly--contig:-NODE-32-length-140639-cov-7.877241_pt1 | contig 140639 bp, 117 predicted proteins | sample MGYA00242138_ERZ509066 | MGnify/ENA primary metagenome ERZ509066 (study PRJEB26280, sample SAMEA2338691) | human gut metagenome | biome: human gut; feature: human-associated habitat; material: faeces... | reverse complement strand
TTCAAGAGCGCCACCAACCAGACGCCGCGCTACGCCCAGCCGGGCGAGGAGGGTGAGGAAGGCACGTTCATCCTCGAACTGAAAGTGCTGGCCGACGTGGGGCTGGTGGGCTTCCCCAATGCGGGCAAGTCTACGCTGCTCTCGGTCGTTTCGGCCGCGAAGCCCAAGATCGCCGACTACGCCTTCACGACGCTGGAGCCGAACCTCGGTATCGTCGAGGTCCGCGACCACAAGTCGTTCGTCATGGCCGACATTCCGGGCATCATCGAGGGTGCGCACGAGGGCCGCGGTCTCGGAACCCGTTTCCTGCGCCATATCGAACGCAATTCGGTGCTCCTCTTTATGATTCCTGCCGACAGCGACGACATCCGCAAGGATTACGCGGTCCTGTTGGGCGAATTGACCCAGTATAATCCGGAATTGCTCGACAAGGAGCGCCTGCTGGCCATCACCAAATGCGATATGCTCGACGAGGACCTGATCGAAGAGATGAAAAGCCATCTGCCCGAGGGGGTTCCTTCGGTCTTCATTTCCTCGATATCGGGTATGAACATTCCCCGGCTCAAGGATATGCTCTGGGAGGCGTTGCAAAAATAAGATAAAGTATAAAAGCCCGCTTGGGGGACATATAATTATACAAAAGCCTCGTATTCCGAAAAGAATACGAGGCTTTGTCTTTCGGTCCGAAACGACGGGGACCAGAGTGTCGGAAGCGCGGCTATCGCCGGATTTTCCGACTGTATCGTTTGCGGGGTCGGCTTTACAGGGCCAGCGGTTCGTATTTCAGTCCCCAGGCATCCGCTACTTGTTTGTAAACGACCTTTCCTTCGACGACGTTCAATCCTAACTCCAGTTCGTGATTCTCCTTGCAGGCGCGACGCCAACCCTTGTCCGCCAGTTGGATGGCGTACGGCAGCGTTGCGTTCGTAAGTCCGAGCGTCGAGGTGTAGGGCACCGCACCGGGGATGTTGGCGACACAGTAGTGCAGAATGCCATCGACGAAGTAGGTCGGCTCCTCATGGGTCGTCGGCCGCGAGGTTTCGAAGCAGCCGCCCTGATCGATGGCCACATCGACCAGAACCGATCCAGGCTCCATATCCTTAAGCATGTCGCGCGTCACGAGTTTCGGGGCTTTCGCACCGGGAATCAGCACCGAGCCGATCACCAGGTCGGCGGTCTTGAGCTCTTCGCGGATGTTGTATTCCGACGACATAAGCGTTTTTACGTTTTGGGGCATCACGTCCGTCAGGTAGGCCAGACGCTTGAGGGAGATGTCGCAGATCGTCACGTCGGCACCCAGGCCGGCCGCCATACGTGCCGCCGCCGTGCCTACGACACCGGCTCCGATCACGAATACCTTGGCGGGCTTCACGCCCGGCATGCCGCCCAGCAGCTTCCCTTTTCCGCCGTGCGGTTTTTCGAGGAAGTAACAACCCTCCTGCGTCGCCATACGCCCTGCGACTTCCGACATGGGAATCAGCAGAGGCAGCGAACGGTCGGATGCTTCGACGGTTTCGTAAGCGCAGCAGATCGCACCACTTTCGACCATTGCCCGGGTCAGCGGTTCGCTGCTGGCGAAGTGAAAATAGGTGAATACCAGTTGTCCTTGGCGGATGAGTTTGTATTCAGGCTCTATCGGCTCCTTGACCTTGATGATCATTTCGGCTTTGGCATAGACCTCTTCGATGGTAGGCAGCAGTTCGGCGCCTGCGGCGACGTAGTCTTTGTCCGGGAATCCGCTGTTTGCACCGGCAGTCGCCTGCACATACACTTTATGCCCACGTTTGGTAAGCTCTTTGGCTCCGGACGGGGTGAGCGAAACCCGGTTTTCGTTGTTTTTAATCTCTTTTGGAATACCGATAATCATAAGTCGAGTCGTTTTTAAATTTTTCGGACTCAATTTATGGAAAATCCGTTGAATTGCCAAATTATTTCCGAAAAAATCGAACCGATATTAAAATTTGTAAGATATGGAGGCGTAAAAGGTCCGGGGATACGCATACAGATAACGGGTGTCCAGCGGTCGGTAAACATACGTGTCTGCGGTCCGGATGCGGCGTACACGGGGAGATTCGTAGCCGCTGAAGAGTTGGTCTCTGTCGTTGAGAAGGTTGCGCACCGAGAGCATCAGAGTCAGACGCGAGGCGTTGAAATAAAACGATTTGAAAAGCGTGACATTCAACGTAAACGCATCCCCGAGCCGTTCCTGGCGGGTAAACAGTTCGAAGGCTTCCGGCGATTCGGCCAGTTGCCGGGCGATGCGCGACGTGCGTCGTACCAGCGACGGTTCGACGAACCGATTCCCGGTCCATGCGGCCTCCGCCTGTACGCCCCAGCCTTTCGGACCGTAATAGTTGAGTCCCGCGAAACCCGTCAGTTGGGGCGTGTTGCCGACCGAACAGTCGCCCATGTAGCTCGCGGCGTTGCGGTCCAGCACCTCGTTGTTCGCGTCGGCATAGACCGTGACGACGGGATTGTCCGCATAGCGGTAACGTCCGGCGCTGGCTGCCAGCGTGAGGTTCCAGCGGTATGCCAGCCGGATCAGGGCGGTCGCTTCCGCGCCGTAGCGAAGCGTTCCGATGCCGGCGGCCGCCATGTCGCTGTATGTTGCGTAGAAATCGTCGTAGTAGTGCCGCACCTGCATGCCGTCCGCAGTGCGGACGACGAAGAGCGTCGCCCGAAAGCGCACATTGCGCCCGGACCAGGTGTAGTTCAGTTCAGCTCCGTACCGTTTCTCCTCGGTCGGATCCTCCACCGGTCGGTTGTTGTATTCGAGGTTCAGGAAAAGGTCGTCTCCGTCGGGTGTCCGCGATGAGGCGTAAACCGTCATTTCCAGATGATGTCGTACCGAGAAGGAGTAGCCTGCCGAGGCGCGGAACAGGTAGGGCGCGAAATGCAGCGCCCGCGATTTTCCGAAGGATTTATTGCCGGCGAAAAGCTCTTTTTCGTAGTGTCCCCGGCGGAATACGGAGGCGGCTCCGACCTCGGCTGCGATAAAAGCCCGCAGGCGGTCGGCACGGTATTCGAGTGAACCTCCGGCGCCGATTTCATTGCGCCGCAAGTCGTAGTCGTAGCCGAAGCGATCGCCTTCGCGGATGATCCGATCGGGATGACGCAGATCGTTCTGGAGTTTGTTGCCATAGACGCCGTCGTCGATCAGGTAATAGTCGCGATCGACGAAATAACTGCGCCCCATCAAATCCCTCATCTGTTTGTAGAATCGGGAGTCCGTCCGGGCCGCCCGGATGCCGTAGCGTACCGTCAGTCGTTCGCTGATTCGGGTGATGCCCTCCGCGAGGAGCTGCATATTGGCGATGCGCTCCACACGGTCCTCCATGAGATAGGTCGCGCTGCCGTCCTTGCTGTTTCTGTTTTGCCGGTAAAATTCGTCCCAGTCGATTTGGGTGTAGCGGACATCGTTCGCCCGCCAGATATTTTCCATTTCGAGCCGGGTTACGGGGTCCGTCTGGTAGCCGGGCATCCAGCGGTAGTAGTCCGGCATCGGGCTCGGAGCGTCGTACCATGCCAGCGAACTGTAACGCCTGATGCCCGTTTCCGCCGTGAAGGTCGCTGCGAGCGAAGTCGCATCCGTCAGGCGGATCCGGTATGCGGCTGCGGCCAGAGGAACCGCTTCGCGTCGGATGCGCCCGCTGCGCACTTTTCCGTCCTGATAGCCCCACGAAGGGTTGTAGAGGGGATTTCCCGTCAGGTCGAAGGCTTCCCGGGTCGATGAGGTGCGCAGGCTTCGCATCGAAACCGGTACGACGGTCAGCAACGAGAAGAGATGCCTGTCTCCGAATCTTTTGGATAGAAGTATCGCTGCATTCAGCGAATTGCTGAATACGCCGTCGGCATAAAGGTCCCGTCCCGTGCGGCCCTGTACGGTCGCCGCAAGGTCCCAGTTCCGGCCGAGGTTTTCGGCGATGGTCAGGCGGAGCCCCATCAGGTAGTTGCGGCCGGAGAATTGGAGTGCCGCATTGCGCTCCGGGAGCAGTGGCTCTTCGGAGGTTCGGTATTCGGCGTCCAGAGTCGTCGGTAAATGCCATCCGTTCATCGGCTCTCCGTACTTTTGGGGATACAAGGCATTCATCGACGGAATGTAGCGCGACGGCAGCCGGATGCCGTTCAGCGACATCCGGTCGGGCCGGTACGGTTCTCCGCGGCGGTTGTAGGCCACGAATGAGAATTTGAAGTCCGTGGCGTCCCGGAACAGGTCGCCCGTACTTTGGATCGCTCGGTAGAAGAGCGACGAATCGGTGTCGATCATCGGGCTGTAAGGCTCTTCGTAACCGTTCTGAAAGGGATAATACTCTTCGTCCCGCAGATTGTCTTCCGGGGTTTGGGCCCGGAGCGGGAAACAACCGATCAGGCCGATGACAACGAAGAGTAAATATCTCATTTGGGTCATGGTATGATACAAATATACCCAAATAATAAAAAAATCGGACGCTTGGGTCCGATTTATCTTCAATTCCGTCCGAGATATGGCTCCCGTTTTGATTCCGATCACCTCTGTATCCCTGGCAGAACAGCGGATTCCGGCGAGCGCCCCTGCGATATGGCACGCCGCGACCTGACGTTCCATAAAGAGGATGATACGAAGGCTCTACCTTCATTTCGCATCATAGCGATCGAGCGAAGGCCGCTTTATCCGGGGTGATTATACATTCGGAGTGCATCGCTGCATTCCCGGCAAGACGTTTCTGTATTTTGGTTTATGCTTAATTCTGCAGACTTCATTCCATGGGGTGCAATGCAGCAGAAATGCCGTCGTAGGCCCTGGAGCGGCCTGAAACGGAGTTTGATAAAAGAGCGCCGACTTGTTGGAAAATAACGACGCCGTCTTTCAATGATTGCGCAGATGGGATCCTCCTTCTTGGCCGTTCGCTTGAAACGAAATATGGAAATTTTTTCGAAGTCCGCTTTTGGACCGATTTATATAATAGACTGCCGGGTTACGGCTTATGTAGTGTCAGGGCCTCAAATGAGCGATCGGCATAGACCAGAATAACGCGCACGACGGGATTCCGGTCATTGCCGGCGAGGGTTTGAAGAACCGTATCGGTTTGCTTCGACAGCTCGTTGTCGTTCTCGGCCGTTTGTGTCGATGGAGCGACCGAACCGGCGGTGTTCGATCTCTGTTCCAGTTCCGTCCCGAACAGTCCGGTGTCAGTCCGACCATTTCCAGCGTCTGTTCCGTTCGTTGAAGAGGAACTTTTCGGATTGCCGGTTCGATACATCTGTTCGGAGTCGAGCAGCAACCAGTCCGGATTGACGCGCGGAAACCTCCGGAGAATCTTCTGCAGCAAATCGAATCCCGGTTTGTTCCGTCCGGCGAGAATGTGGGAGATTCCCGAAGGCTGGATTCCGAGGATCTCGGCCATCCGGCTGGAGGTTAAACCTTCGCTTTTCATCAATTGTTGCAATTTCTCCTTCATTTCCGGTATTTTTTACAAAAATAAATATTTTTCTTTTGTAAAACAACTATTTTGTACGATTGTAAAATGTTAATTGTTGTCGATAATGTTTACAAATGTAATTATTCGAATATGGTTAAATATCTTCGAATCTTGTGTGTGAATTATTTGTATATATAATTTTATGTAATTTATTGATTATAAGTATATAATGCTTTTATATTTTTATGAAATTCGATGTGGACTGCAAAACGGCTCTAAATACGGTTGGATTCTTCTTGTTTTTATTTAGTTAGTTGTCATAAATATATGGTTTATAGTATATTTATATTGATAATTCAATATTTTGATTCTAATAATGCAGGGGATTTTTGACTGTTGCGAGGGTTTGCTTAGTATTTTACATTTGTTGAATATCAACAGCATGTTTACAGAGTGTGTATTTACAAATGGATAAAATTAGGCAAGTTTAAGAAGAAAGATGTGATTACATTTGTAACATACTACCCTATTTTGCTGGATTTTGCAATAATTTCGGGATATTGAAATTCGCTCTCCGTCGTTTTTTTAACATTATTTTCCTTTTGATTATATTATGTTAAAAAATAAGGCCGGATAGTGTAATCAATACACTACCCGGCTGGTAATTAATGGTTTGTATGTTCTGCCGTATGTCCTATTCCCGAATCATTCTGGCTGTTTCTTCGAACTCTTCCGGAGTGAATTTGGGCTTGACTTTGCGGAAATCAACGTCGTATTCGTTTTCCATCGGGATCAGGTGAATGTGCGCATGGGGAACTTCGAGGCCGAAAACCACTACTGCCACTCTTTTGCAAGCGATTTTCGCCTGGATTTTTTTCGCCACCCTTTTGGCGAAGACGATCATCCCTTGCAGGGTTTCGTCGTCCAGGTCGAAAATATAATCGATCTCTTTCTTGGGGACGACCAGCGTATGACCTTTCTCGAGGGGATTGATGTCGAGGAATGCCAGAAAATTTTCATCCTCCGCCACCTTGTAGCTCGGGATTTCGCCGTTGATGATGCGAGTGAATATGGATGCCATATGAAAATATGTTTATTGATTGCGTCGTTGCTTGTTGTGGCTTATCGCCTCTTTGAGGTCCCGTAATAAGCGAAGGGAGTTTTAATTTAATTCGGAGAGAAGAATCCTTCTCATCCTTCTATTTTGCATCGTGTCGGCTTCCGAAAAATACGGGAATCGATGCCGATGAGCGTATGTGCCTGTCTTTGGCTACTCCTCCTTGAATTTTGGAGCCATTATCTCCGAATAAAGGACCGCTTTTCGCACGTCGAATTCTTCGGCGATACCGGGGCTATGAGGTTGCTGTTCGGCGTCCGCTCGGGATATGCCGATCTGGTTGCGTAACGGAGATTCCGCTTTTTCAGTTTTTGGGGACTTGCCGGCCGTTTTTCGGAATCCGGACACCGGGGCGGATGTGTCCGCCTCCGCCTGACGGACGGGCTGTGCCGCCGATGCGGAGCGCAACTCTTTTCTTTGCATCTCCTTGAACTTCTTGACCAGCGGGACGATCGTGACTATGACGATCAACAGTGCGCTCCACAGTATTTGGATGATATCTTTGTCCATAGTGCCGATGGTTTAATCCTGATTACGTTTTACGGTGTCTATGCCCTTTATCTTGCGGATTTTGTCCATGATTGCATGCAGGCCCTCCGCATCCTTGACATAAAGGCTGATCGTGCCCTCGAAAATGTTGTCGTGCGTCTGGATATTGATCTGCCGGATATTGATGCTGAAGTCCTCGCTGACCGTTTTTGCCAGGTCGAGCAGTATGCCGGTGCGGTCGATGCCGCGCAGTTCGATGGTCGATAGGTACGACATGGCCTTGTGTTGCGACCATTTGATTTCGTCCTTGAGGATATTGCGTCCGAATTGAGCGGCCAGCCGGTCGAGCTCCTTGCAGTTGGATTTATGCACGATGATACGGTGCGACGCAGGGTCTTTATACCCTACCACGCTGTCTCCCGGAATCGGTTTGCAACATTCGGCCATGACGAATTGCGGTTCGCCTGCCGTTGCCGATTCTTCGGCTTTCGCGCTGTTCGGTTCCGGATTTTCGGCATCGTCGCCCTCCTCGTCCTCCTTTTTGTTGATAAAAAGCGTCCAGAACTTGAGTATCTTGCTGGTGGCATTGACTTTCAGGACCTTGTCCAAGTCTTTTAGATCGACGATCCCCGCCCCGATTTTGCTGTAAAGCTCCTCTTTGTTGTTGGATTCGTAAATCGGGACGATTTTGCGCAGCACACGACCGCTGAGCGGGGTATTGAGTTGCTGCATTCGCTCCTCGAGCATCTTCATGCCCCGTTCGATGTTGTTTTGCCGCTCGCGTTTGAGAAAACTCTTGATCGCCTGCTTAGCTTTGGTCGTGGTGACGATGTCGAGCCATTCGGCTTTGGGGCGTGCGTTGTCGGCGGTGATGATTTCGATCTGGTCGCCGCTGTTGATCTGTGTGGTGATCGGCTCGATCTTGTGGTTGATCTTGGCGCCGATGGCACTGTTTCCGATCTTCGAGTGTATGTCGTACGCGAAGTCCAGTGCGGTGGCTCCGTACGGCATTTTCCGAGCCTCTCCTTTGGGTGTAAATACCGCTATTTCAGATGTGTATAGCGATAATTTGAAGTTATCCAGGAAGTCAACGGCGTTTTCCGTCGGACCATTCAGTGCATCGCGTATCTTTTTGAGCCAGCGGTCGAGTTCGTCCTCGTTGTTCGACAGCGAGGCGTTTTTGTATTTCCAATGAGCGGCGAATCCCCTTTCGGCGATCTCCTCCATGCGTTGCGTGCGGATCTGCACCTCTACCCATACTCCGTCGGGACCCATAACAGTCGAGTGCAACGCTTCGTAGCCGTTGGCCTTGGGCATCGAAATCCAGTCGCGCAGGCGATCCGGTTTCGGCGTATAGATGTCGGTGATAGTCGAGAATATCTGCCAGCACTGTGTCTTTTCCGAGGGGAACGGCAGCGGCTGGAAGACGATCCGGATGGCGAACAGGTCGTAAACCTCCTCGAAGGGAATCTGTTTGCGCTGCATCTTGCTCCAGATCGAGTAAAGGCTTTTGACACGTCCCGAAATTTCGAAGTTGATATGGTCCCGCTTGAGCGCTTCGATGATCGGGGCGTTGAATTTGCTGATGAAGGCTTCGCGCTGTTCTTCGGTCGCTTTGAGTTTTTCCGACAGCTCGGCATATTGTACCGGGAAGCGATATTTCATGCAGAGGTCTTCGAGTTCGCTCTTAATAGTGTACAGGCCGAGCCGATACGCCAGCGGTGCGAACAGGTAAAGCGTTTCACCCGTGATTTTGATCTGCTTGTTGGTAGGCATCGACCCCAGCGTACGCATGTTGTGCAGGCGGTCGGCGATTTTGATCAGGATCACCCGCACGTCGTCCGAAAGCGTGAGCAGGACTTTGCGGAAATACTCCGCCTGCTCCGAAGTATCGGCATTGAATACGCCCGACATCTTCGTAAGCCCATCGACCATCTTGGCGATCTTGGGCCCGAAGATGCGCTCCATATCTTCGACCGTGTACTCCGTATCCTCCACAACGTCGTGCAGCAGGGCGGCGACGACCGATTTGACGCCGAGCCCGATCTCGTCCACGACGATCTTGGCTACGGCGATGGGATGCAGCAGGTACGGCTCGCCCGAGCGACGACGCACTCCGCCATGCGCCTCTTTCGCCAGGAAAAAAGCGCGTTTGATGAACTCCCAGTCTTCGTCGTTTTTACAGATTTTGGTGCACGACTGAAGCAGTTCCTCCCACTTCTCCTTGATTAATCGTTCGTCTTCCGGCGTAAAATCCATACCATCCAATGCTGTTTTAGGGTCCAACTACGAATTTCGACGGATTTCGTACCGACGATCTCGTTTTCTATCGTAAAATATCGTTTTTCGCTTCGTTTCCGGGGTGCCGTTTTATAACTGTCCCGGCTATACCGTGCGTCGCTGCCTGTATTTGTCCGAAGAGAGAAGACTCCGACCGGTCTTTTGGGCGTTTCCTGCCTTTGTTACAGGCCCCGGTCGGCTCTTCATTCGCTTTTTATGCTTTGCGGGCGGCAATCATCGCTTCGCGGACTTTGGCTTCGACTTCGTTGCGGAGCGCTTCATCGTTCTTGAGAAGCTCTTTCACGCTGTCGCGGCCCTGGCCGATTTTGCGGTCGCCGTAAGAGAACCACGAACCCGATTTCTTGATGATTCCGTAGTCCACACCCAGGTCGATGATTTCGCCGATCTTCGAGATGCCCTCGCCGAACATGATGTCGAATTCGGCCTTCTTGAACGGGGGCGCCACCTTGTTTTTGACCACTTTGACGCGGGTGCGGGTGCCGAGCTGTTCCTCGCCGTCCTTGATGACCGACACCCGGCGGATGTCGATGCGGACGCTGGCATAGAATTTCAGTGCATTACCGCCCGTCGTGGTTTCGGGGTTGCCGTACACTACGCCGATCTTGTCGCGCAACTGGTTGATGAAGATGCAGACCGTTTTGGTTTTGGAGATGCTCGAGGTGAGCTTGCGCAGTGCCTGCGACATCAGGCGGGCCTGCAATCCCATCTTGGCATCGCCCATCTCCCCTTCGATTTCCGCCTTGGGCGTCAGAGCCGCCACGGAGTCGATGACGATGATGTCGATGGCGCTCGAGCGGATCAGCGAGTCGGCGATTTCGAGCGCCTGTTCGCCGTTGTCCGGCTGCGAAATCAGCAGGTTATCGACATCCACGCCGAGTTGCTGGGCGTAGGAGCTGTCGAAAGCGTGTTCCGCGTCGATGAAAGCGGCGATACCGCCGGCCTTCTGGGCTTCGGCGATGGCGTGGATCGCCAGGGTCGTCTTGCCCGAGGATTCGGGACCGTAAATCTCGATGACGCGTCCTTTGGGGTAACCGCCTACGCCGAGCGCCATGTCCAGGGTGATCGAACCCGTGGGGATTACCTGTACGTCGGCGACCTCTGCGCTCGACATGCGCATGATCGAGCCTTTGCCGAAATCCTTCTCGATCTTCTCCATCACCGCGTTAAGTACCTTTAACTTGTCGGGATTTGCTTGTGTTTTCTCTGCCATATAGTCGAATTGTTTTTATTTTTTCGTATTTCGTATCCGGTGTCCGGTGCGTAAACCCGGGATTTTCCCGCCTGCCGAACTTTGCTGTTCTGTCGTCGCTGCCCGGCGACCGACGGATCTTCCGACACTGTTCCTGAAAGTCGGAATCGCCGTTTCGCTCCGGGTGTTTTACACAACGGGATTTATTTTTCAAAGTTACGAAATAAAATGCAATTATCGCCATTTCCGGCCGGATTTATGGCTGTTTGCGGATGTAATTCTGTGGTGTGAAGGGGAAATTTGCGGCTGCGTGTCGGGGTGGGTCGTATTTTGGGGAAACAGGGTCGTTCGTTGCCGACGGCCTGAAGAATCCGGGATTTTCGGAGGCGGAGGATATGGTCGGCGAATCGACTGCCTCCGGTGTGGTTCAATGTCCGGGTGCAACCGGATTGGAGAAGTGTATGCGTGCCGGTGTCGGGGATGGTTTTGTCCGGAGTGACAACAAGCGGAAGGCGACGGAGTTTGCGGGCTTGTATGGCATCGGAAATATCGAGTCGTCGGTAAGTTTTTCGCAAATTTGTGATTCGGGAGGAGATGAAAAAAGTCCCGGCGGGTTATGCCAGGACCAGTTTTTCGAGCTCTTCCATCTGTCGCTGAAAAGCCTTGTCCGTTTCGATCTGGTTCGATACCGCCTTGCAGGAGTGCAACACCGTGGCGTGGTTGCGTCCTCCGATAGCCGAACCGATGGCGATCAGCGGGGATTTGGTGTGCTGCTTGGCCAGGTACATGGCGATCTGACGCGCCTGAGCCACTTCGCGGGTTCGTTCGGGCGAATTGAGGCGCTGGATGTCGATATGCAGGAAGTCGCAGACGACTTCGATGATGTGCTCGATTGTGATCTCTTTTTGGCATACCCGGACATAGACCTTCAGAATCTCCTTGACGAGCGACAGGGAAACTTTCTTGCCCATATAGACGGTATTGGCTACCAGGGCCGACAGAGCGCCCTCGATTTCCCGGACGTTGGCGGAGATATTGTCCGCCAGGTAGCGGACGATTTCGTCCGTAAGCTGGAGGCCGAGTTTCTGAGCCTTGATTCTGATGATCTTGACTTTGGTGTCGTAGTCGGGCGTGTTGAGCTGGGTCGAAAGTCCCCACTTGAAGCGGGTCAGCAGTCGCTGTTCGATGTCCTTCAGCTCCACGGGCGGTTTATCCGAGGTAAGGATCAACTGTTTGCCTGCCAGTTGCAAGTGGTTGAATATGTTGAAGAAGGCGTTCTGGGTGCCGGTTTTTCCCGTGAGCTCCTGGATGTCGTCGATAATCAATACGTCGATCATCTGGTAGAAATGGATGAAATCCGGAATTTCGCCGTTCTTGTAGGCGGTCTGGAATTGCGCCTGGAACTTGTTCATCGAGACGTAAAGCACCTGCAGTTCGGGGTGGCGCTGCCGCACTTCGTGGCCGATCGACTGCACGATGTGGGTCTTGCCCAGTCCGGAGTTACCGTATATATACAGCGGGTTGAAAGGCGTATGGCCCGGATCGACCGCGACGGCCATACCCGCCGAACGGGCCAGGCGGTTGCACTCCCCTTCGATGAAGGTTGCGAACGTGTAGTTCGGGTTGAGCTGCGGGTCGATGACGATCTTCTTGAGACCCGGAATGACGAACGGATTTTTTATATTTGCCGTGTTGGTCTGGGTGCTGAACTGCGAAATCGCCGTCGTATCGGCTTCTTTCGACACTGGCACGCTCTGTGCGTCGTTTTTGGGAACGGCGTAGTGCAGGCGGATCTCCTGTCCGTAGAGCTGGGAGATGATCGGCCGCAGGAACGGAATGTAGTGCTTCTCGATCTGATAGACGTAGCTCATGTTGGGCACGCACAGACGAAGCGTCTTGCCGTCGAATTCGAGCGGCACGATGGGTTTGAACCACTTCACGAACTCCTCTTCGGTCGTTCGGGACTTGATCTGGTCCAAACAAGTTTGCCATTTTTCGCAATATGTCTGTGCGGGAGCTAACATCGATGGAGGGTGTATCCGTTTTTTTTGGTAGCACAAAGTTGTAAATAAATTTGTGAAAATGGAGCGGCAAAATGCTTGCAAAAGTCGATACTTTTACTATAGAAAAAAGGATGTGGCAGGCTCCTCTTTTTTAACTTGCTGATAGTGAATATTGGAAATAAAATATGTATATTTGCGTATAAAATTTTTGGAGGATAACAGCTTTAAGCTATAAATAAAACCAATGTAGTTATGGAAAACGGATTAGAACAACAAGTGCTGGCGAAAGCCCAAAAATGGCTCGACGGCAATTATGATGCAGAGACTAAAAAACAGGTTAAATACCTGATGGATAATGATATGAAAGAACTTGTAGAGAGTTTTTACAAGGACCTCGAGTTCGGTACGGGCGGTCTTCGCGGGGTCATGGGAGTGGGCACCAATCGTATGAATATCTATACGGTAGGTGCTGCGACGCAGGGTCTTTCGAACTACCTGAAGCGCAATTTCGCGGGCGAGGAAATCCGGGTCGTCGTAGGGCACGACAGCCGCAACAATTCGCGGATGTTCGCCGAGCGTGTGGCCGACATCTTCGCCTCGAACGGATTCACCGTATTTCTGTTCGACGCGCTGCGTCCGACACCCGAGTTGAGCTTCGCGATCCGGGAGCTGAAATGTCAGTCGGGCGTGGTCGTCACGGCTTCGCACAACCCCAAAGAATACAACGGCTACAAAGCCTACTGGTCCGATGGATCGCAGGTTACGGCACCGCACGACAAGAACATCATCGACGAGGTGGAGAAAATCACCGAGGTCGATCAGGTGCTTACCGGCCGGAACCCGCAGAACATTCATGCTCTGGGCAAGGATTTCGACGAGTTATACCTTAATAAAATATACGAGTTGTCGCTTTCGTCCGAGAGCGTGAAACGTTTCCACGACATGAAGATCGTCTATTCGCCCATGCACGGTGCCGGCGTGCGGCTGGTTCCCGAGTCGCTCAAGCGCTTCGGCTTTACCAACGTGCAAATGGTTCCCGAGCAGGCGGTGATCGACGGTAATTTCCCGACGGTGGAATCTCCCAATCCGGAGGAGCGCAAGACGATGTCGATGGCTATCGACCTGGCGAAGAAGGTGAAGGCGGATCTGGTGTTGGCTACCGATCCCGATTCGGACCGTATCGGCGTGGCGCTGCCTGATGAAAACGGCGAATACGTGCTGTTGAACGGCAACCAGACATTGGTGCTGCTGATGACTTATCAACTGACCCGCTGGGCCGAGTTGGGCCGCCTGAACGGACACCAGTACGTGATCAAAACGATCGTTACGACCGAAATGGTGGATGCCGTAGCCGACTATTTCAAGGTGAAATGCTACGAGTGTCTCACCGGCTTCAAATACATCGCCAAGATCATTCGGGGGCACGAAGGTACCGATATGCAGTACATCGGCGGCGGCGAGGAGAGCTTCGGCTACCTGGCCGGGGACTACGTCCGCGACAAGGACGGCGTGTCGGCCTGCTCGCTGGCGGCCGAGGCCGCAGCCTGGGTGCGCGATACGATGGGTATCTCGCTGTACGAGTGGCTCAAGCAGCTTTATGTCAAGTACGGATTTTACCAGGAAGGCCTCGTTTCGGTAGTCCGTACCGGTAAGGAGGGTGCCGAATTGATCCAGCGGATGATGGTCGATTACCGTGCCAATCCTCCGAAAGAGATTCTCGGCTCGCTCGTGGTGAAGATCAACGATATTCAGACTTTGGAGTCGTTCGATGTCCGCACCGGAAAGAAGACGCATCTGGAGCAGGATAAGAGCAACGTACTTCAGTGGTATACCGAGGACGGCACCCGTGTCTGTGTCCGTCCGTCGGGTACGGAGCCCAAGATCAAGTTCTACTTCGGGGTGAAGGCTACCCTGCCGTCCGTCGCCGATTACGAAAAGGTACGGGCCGAACTGAACGACAAGATCGAACGGATCAAGAAGGAGCTGAAATTGGTGTAAAATATTCATATAATTTTATGGAATGCGGATATTTCCCGATTATAGGTTGGGGATTTTCACTCCGGAATCAAAAAAGAGAGCCTTAAAAAGGCTCTCTTTTCGTTAAATTCAATAATTGTAATTACCCTACTACTTTTCGGATGCGTTCCAGCCCTTCGGCGAGCGTCTTGCGGGGGCAGGCGATGTTGATGCGCAGGAACCCTTCTCCGGCGTACATTTCGCCTTCGTTGATCCATACGTGCCCCTCCTCCAGTAACTGCCGGGCTATTTCCGTCGTGGGGCGTTTCAACGTCCGACAATCCACCCACACCAGGTAGGTGGCCTCGAGCGGAGTGACCGGCAGAGCCGGCAGGTGCCGGGTGAAGAAGTCGCGCAGGTATTCGTAGTTCTCCCACAGGTATTTTTTCAGTTCGTCCAGCCATTCGCCGCCTTCGTTGTAAGCTGCGATCAGGGCTTCGACTGCAAAGGCATTCAGTGCGTGGAGTTCGTTATCGACGAGTTGCCGGTCGATTTTCCGGCGTATCTCGGGATCGGCGGCGATGATGTTGGCTGCTTGCAGACCGGCGATGTTGAAGGTCTTGCTCGGGGCGGTGCAGGTGACCGAATGCCGCAGAAACTCTTCGTTCAGCGAGGCGAACGGAATGTGGCGATGGCCGTCGAGCGTCAGGTCGCAGTGGATTTCGTCCGATATGACCGTTACCCCGTGCCGCAGGCAGATCTCCCCGAGGCGGGTAAGCTCTTCGGCGGTCCAGGCCCGGCCCGCCGGGTTGTGGGGATTGCACAGGAAGATCAGCTTGGCCTGCGGGTCCGCCGCCTTGCGTTCCAGATCTTCGAAGTCCATGCGATAGGCGCCGTTCTCGTTGATGAGCGGATTGGCGAGCGGCTGACGGCCGGTACGCTCCAGCACGGCGAAGAAACAGTTGTAAACGGGCGTCTGAAGGATTACCTTGTCGCCCGGTTCGGTCAGGGCCTTCAGGATGACCGAAAGGGCGGGAATGACGCCCGTAGTCGGGAGGATCCACTCGTTTTCGATGCGGAATCCGTGCCGTTTGCCGAACCACCCTTTCACGGCTTCGAAATAGGCGTCGGGGACCTTCGTATAGCCGAAAACGCCGTGGCGGAGCCGTCGTTCCAGGGCGTCGAGTACGGGCGGGGCCGCGCGGAAATCCATGTCGGCTACCCACATAGGCAGCACCCGTTCGTCTGTGGCCAGATCCCATTTGACGGAGTTGGTACCCCGTCGCGGAATAATCTCATCGAAATCGTATTTCATAACTCTAAAGTATTTGATTACAGGTAACAGTTCCGTATTTTATCGCGGTATCGCCCCTTGTTCGGGGGATTACGGGCTTTTCGTATCCGATCCCGCTTTTATCGGGCGGTTTGCCGGAAGATGGTTTGTCGGAAGGGCCGTATTTTGTCGATAATGACTTCCGTCGTACATAACCTGCCGGAACGATTCGGGAACGTAATCGCCCGGAATACCTATCAGGCAATTATTATGTTTTTCAATGTTCCAGCCATCGTCCGACGGTCGCTTATTCACAGCCTGTGTCCGCGTTTGTGATTCTCATCCTCTCCCGAACCCCCTTCTCGGATAAGTTATTATCCCCGCTTTTCGGGGTTTCGGTTCATAGCTTGGGATTGTTGCGGTGCCGCTCCTTGTCGCGGGCCGTTTTCTTGGCGAAGTTGGCTTCGAGGGCTTCGGTGAGGTTTACTCCCGTCTGGTTCGCCAGGCAGACCAATACCCACAGTACGTCGGCCATTTCGTCCGCCAGGTTCTCCTTTTCTCCCGCTTTGAAGGATTGATCGCCGTATTTGCGGGCCATGACGCGGGCCAGCTCCCCCACCTCTTCGGTCAGGATGGCCATGTTGGTCAGTTCGCTGAAATAGCGGACACCGTATTCGCGGATCCATGTGTCCACCCGTTTTTGTAATTCACTCAATTCCATATCGGTCGATTTTTCAAATTCGTCGTTACAGAGTCGTTTTTTTCGTTGTCTGCCGACTGTTTGCTTGTTACCGGAGTGCTTTTCTTTTCCTCTCCAGCCCGCCCCGCCTTTATCGGCAGACGGCTGTCCTATTTTACCCGGATCAGATTCAATCCGTCCCGGATCGGGACGATCACGTTTTCCACCCGCTCGTCCTCCCGTATCATGCGGTTGAATTCCAGCAGCGCCTGCGTATGGCGGTCGTTGTGTGCTACCGGTTCCACGATCTTGCCCGACCAGAGGATGTTGTCTGCGATCAATATCGATCCGCTGTGCACCAACACTTTGCTTCCTCCGTCACCCATTAGCATCCGGTAGTAGTCTGGGTATTCGCGCTTGTCGCCGTCGATGAATACGAGGTCGAACGTATATCCGAGTGTCGGGACGATATCGAGTGCCGAACCGATATGCTGACGGATTTTTTGTCCGTGCGGGCTGCGGCGGAAAAACGAGGCGGCGAACTCCTCCAGCTCGTCGTCCACCTCCACCGTGTCGAGCACGCCATCCTCTTCCAGCCCGGCGGCCATGCAGAGGGCCGAATAACCCGTAAAGGTCCCTATTTCCAGGATGTTGCGGGGCCGTAGCATCCGCACGAGCAGCTCCAGCAGCTTGCCTTGGATATGCCCCGAGAGCATGCGCGGCTGTACGACCCGCAGATGCGTCTGGCGGTCGAGTTCGTGCAGAAGCTCTTCTTCCGGTGACGAAAGGTCGTGAACATATCGTTCGAGTGCATCCATATTAGTGTGTGTCCGATCGTTGAAAACCGTTATTTATAGATGAGGCGCGACGGTGAGGAAAAGACCGACGAAGCTACGGCGGTCAGGTCTTCGGCCGTGAGAGCCTGTATTTTGCGATAGACCTCCTCCATCGTATCGACCTCGCGGTGCGCCAGGAAACTTTTGCCCGCACCGAGCATGTAACCTTCGTTGCTCTCCATCGAGATCGCCAGCTGGGCGATGAACTGTTTCTTGGCCATCGAGAGCCGCCGGGCCGAGAGCGGCGTGTTGCGGAGCCGTCCCAGCTCTCCCTCGATCAGTTCGATGCAGTGATCCGTGTTGTCGTGGTCGCAGCTGAAATAGATGGCCACGATGCCGCTGTCGCTGTAAGGCGTGTAAGAGGCTTCGATGTTGTACGAAAGTCCGTTCTTCTCGCGCACCACGACGTTGAGCAGCGAGTTGGCGCACGGGCCGCCGAGGATGTTAATCAGCAGTGCCAGCGGCAGCCGCTCCGCGTCGTTGATCCCCTGCGCCCGAGCACCGATGATGCAGTGCGTCTGGTGCGTATGTTTGGCGACGGCCCGGGTGAACGGTTCGACGGCGGCGGGTTGCCGGCGCGAGAAATCCCGTGCGGAACTTTTGATGTCGTTCAGGTAGCGGGCGACGGTCGTTTCGACGCTCTTGGCCGAGAGGTTGCCGATCGACGAGAAAACCATCTGGTCGGTGGTGTGCGTGCGTGTGACGAACTCCCGGATCGACTCTCCGCTGAAGCGTGCCAGGCTCGATTTCCGGCCTAAAATATTGTGTCCCAGTTCCGATCCAGCGAAGAGCATGTCTTCGAACGTGTCGTAGATCATGTCGGCCGGAGAGTCCTTGTAGGTGTTGATTTCGTCGTAGATGATCTCCTTCTCTTTTTCCAGCTCCCGGTCGGGGAAAGTCGAATGGAAGGCGACGTCGGCGATCAGCTCCACGGCCTTCGAAAAGTCGCTTCGCAGGGTCGTGGCGTGGATCGTCGTATCCTCTTTGGTGGTGAAGGCGTTGAGCTCGCCGCCGAGATTTTCGAGCCGGCAGTTCACCTGGTAAGCCTTGCGGTGCTCCGTACCCTTGAACAGGGCGTGTTCGGTGAAATGGGCCAGTCCGAACTGGTGTTTCAGCTCGTCGCGGCTTCCGGCGTTCACCAGCAGGGCGCAGTGCGTGACGTTGCCTTTGATCCGACGGTGAATGCCCCGGATGCCGTTGGGGAGCGTATAGGTGGTAAATTCCATCGTTGTCTTATTCGTTTTTCTCGCGGAGCGCCAGGTAGCGACCCGTGTAACTCTCCTTGCATCCGGCCAGCCCGTCCGGAGTACCTTCGAAGACGATGCTGCCGCCCCGGTCGCCCGCTTCGGGGCCGAGATCCACGACCCAGTCGGCGCACTTGATAACGTCCATGTTGTGTTCGACGATCACGATCGTGTGGCCCCGGGCGATCAGGGCGTTGAAGGCGTCGAGCAGCTTGTTGATGTCGTGGAAATGGAGTCCTGTCGTAGGCTCGTCGAAGATGAACATCACGTTGCCTTCGGTGCTCTCCTTCGACAGGAACGAAGCGAGCTTTACGCGCTGGCTCTCGCCGCCCGAGAGCGTCGAGGAGGACTGTCCGAGTCTGATATACCCCAGCCCGACCTCCTGCAGGGGGCGGAGCCGTTCGATGATCCGTTTGCAGGTGGCGTTTTTCTTATCATCGCCGAAGAAGGCGATCGCGTCGTCCACCGTCATCTCCAGTATGTCGTAGATCGATTTCTCGCGGTAGCGGACTTCGAGAATTTCATCCTTGAAGCGCTTGCCGCCGCAGGCTTCGCACACCAGCTCCACGTCGGCCATGAATTGCATGCCGACCTTGATGAATCCCTCGCCCTGACACTCCTCGCAACGGCCGCCGGCGATGTTGAACGAGAAGTGCGAGGGGTTGAATCCCGACCGCTGGGCGTAGGGCTGGTCGGCGTAGAGTTTGCGGATCTCGTCGTAGGCCTTGATGTAGGTCACGGGGTTCGACCGCGAGGATTTGCCGATCGGGTTCTGATCGACCATTTCGACCGAACGAAGCGTCGAAAGGTCGCCTTCGATGGCGTCGAAATCGCCCGGTTTGAGCCCCGTATCGAACAGCAGGCGCCGCAATGCGGGATAGAGGATGCCTTTGGCCAGCGACGATTTGCCGCTGCCGCTCACGCCCGTGATGCAGGTCATCACCCCGAGCGGAATCCGCACGTCGATATTCTTCAGGTTGTTCTGCCGGGCACCTTTCACGGTGATCCACGCTGCCGGGCTTCGCCGCGAGGTGGGCACTGCGATTTTGCGGCGTCCCGTAAGGTAGTCGGCCGTCAGGCTTTTTTCCTCTTTCAATAAGGCTTTCAGCGGTCCGCTGAAGACGACCTCTCCGCCGTTGTAGCCCGCCTCCGGACCGATATCGACGATCCAGTCGGCGGCGCGGATCACCTCCTCTTCGTGCTCGACGACGATCACCGTGTTGCCGATGTCGCGCAATTGTTCGAGCACACCGACCAGACGGTTCGTGTCGCGCGGGTGCAGGCCGATCGACGGCTCGTCGAGAATGTAGAGCGAGCCCACGAGGTTGCTGCCCAGCGAGGTCGAAAGATTGATGCGCTGGCTCTCGCCGCCCGAAAGCGTCGAGGAGAGCCGGTCGAGGGTCAGGTAGCCCAGCCCCACGTCGGTGAGGTATTGCAGGCGGTTGCGTATCTCGGTGAGAATGCGTGCGGCGGTTTTAGTGTCGTGAGCATCCAGTTCGAGCGAGGCGAAGAAATCGGCGAGCGTCTCCACCGGCATCACGACCAGGTCGGCGATGGTTTTGCCGCCGATTCTGACGTAAAGGGCCTCTTTGCGCAGGCGCGAGCCGCCGCAGTCCGGACAGACGGTCTTGCCCGTGTAGCGGGCTTTCATCACCCGGAACTGGATCTTGCGCCGTTCGCTGTCGATGTAGGCGAAGAAATCGTTCAAGCCGTGAAAATACTCGTTGCCGCGCCACAGGAGCCGTTTCTGTTCGGCCGTAAGCTGGTAGAACGGCGTATGGATCGGAAAATCGAACTTGTAGGCATTGGCTACGAGCTGGTCTTTCCACGCCCGCATGGTCTCTCCGCGCCAGCAGGCCACGGCGTCCTCGTAGATGGTTTTGCGTTTGTCGGGGATCACCAGGTCCTCGTCGATGCCGATGATCTTGCCGTAACCTTCGCACGTCGGGCAGGCGCCCAGCGGGTTGTTGAAGCTGAACAGATGTTCGGTCGGAGGCTCGAATTCGATGCCGTCGGCCTCGAAACGGGCCGAGAACTCTTTGACGCCTTCGGGCGTGACGATTCGGCAAACCCCGTTTCCATAGGAGAAAGCACGGGCTACGGAATCCCGCAGGCGGGTCGGCAGGTCGCCGTCCTGCGAAACTTTGGCACGATCGACTACGATCGAGATATCTTCGGCACGGGTGTTTCCGTCCACGCGGGGCAGAAAATCCTCGATCGGCAGAGTCTCTCCCGCCGCATGTACGCGCAGGATGCCTTCGCCCAGCACCAGGGTCAGCTTTTCGATGACGCCCTGCCCTTCGCGCAGTTGCAGCGGCGCTGCGACGGCCACGCGGCTGCCTTCGGGCAGGGAGAGGATATATTGCGCCACGTCGTCCTCGGTGTAGCACTTGACCTCCTGTCCCGATACGGGCGAGAAGGTGTGTCCGATGCGGGCGTAGAGGAGTTTAAGGTAGTCGTACAGTTCGGTCGTGGTGCCGACCGTCGAACGCGGATTGCGGGTATTGACCTTCTGTTCGATGGCGATGGCCGGAGCGATACCCGTAATGACATCCACATCGGGCTTGTTGATCTTGCCCAGGAATTGTCGGGCATAGGCCGAGAGGCTCTCCACGTAGCGGCGCTGCCCTTCGGCGAAGATCGTGTCGAAAGCGAGGGTCGATTTGCCGGAACCCGAAAGTCCCGTAATGACGACCAGTCGGTTGTGCGGAATTTCGACCTCGATGTTTTTGAGGTTGTGCACCCGTGCACCTTTTATATAAATGGACTTTTGTTCTTTTGTCATGTTTTTTTACGTGGATCCGGTCCCTGCGCCGTGCGTGTTCCGGGCCGGACCGATATTATTTCATTTCGAGGGTCACGCCCCCGATCTTTTCCAGTTTGCCGATCATACCTCCTGCGAGACTTTGCCGGATAGCCAGCGTCATTCGGCAGAGGTTGTCGAACTGCTGTGTCAGCACCCGGGGCTGTTCTTCCTTGACCACGCGCATCACGTCGTTCATCGCCAGGTACGAAAACTCCACCTCCACGACGGTATCGACCGTCCGCTCCACGATTTCGGCCGCTCGGATCGCTTCGGCCGCCGACTCCTTGTAGGCACCGATCAGGCCCGATACTCCGAGTTTCGTACCGCCGAAATAACGCACCACGACGATCAGGCAGTTGACCAGTTCGTTGGACAGAAGCTGACCGAGGATCGGCTTGCCCGCCGTGCCCGAAGGCTCTCCGTCGTCGTTGGCGCGGAACGTTTCGCCGTGCGGACCCAGCCGCCACGCGTAACAGAGGTGCGTCGCGTCGTAATATTTCTTGCGCAGCGCATCGAGCAGCGTGCGAATCTCCTCCTCGCTTTCGACCGGATAGGCATAAGCGAGGAACTTGCTGCTTTTCTCTTTGTAGATGGCTTCCGCAGGCCCGGCAAGCGTATGATAACTGTCCGAGGTCACGACTACCCTTGTTTTATTTGACTTTGGTGAACATCCTGTTCCAGCGGATGTTCGCGGGGAAGCTCTTTTCGGGATCCAGCGACAGCCAGATGAAGGAGGCTTTGCCGACGATGTGGTCTTCGGGAACGAATCCCCAGAAGCGGGAGTCCGCCGAATTGTGGCGGTTGTCGCCCATCATCCAGTAATAGTTCATCCGGAAAGTATAGGTGTCGGTCTGTTCGCCGTTGATGAAGATCTTCCCTTCTTCGTCCACACGCAGGTCGTTGCCTTCGTACGTTTCGATAATCCGCCGGTACAGGGGCAGGTTGTCGGCCGTCAGCGCAACGGCCGTTCCCGCTTGGGGAATCCAGATCGGGCCATAGTTGTCCTGATTCCACGCATAGCGGCGATCCTGCGGAAAGACATCGAAATTGGGACTGCGGGCGATGTATTTCTGTACGGAAGCGACGTTGTCCAGCTTCTCCAGTTCTGCGGCGTTTTCGTCGGTGAGCGCCATGTAGTAGAGCGTGCCCTTGTTGCTCCATTCGGTGATACCCAGATTGTCGAGTGCGTATTGGGTGATCGGCGAGGTGGTTTCCACCAGATACATGAACTGTTTTCCGGCGACGGGCTCCTGCGGCTTTCCATTGACGTAAACCGCCGTTTCCTCGATTCGTATCGAATCCCCCGGGAGGCCGATGCAGCGTTTGATGTAGTTTTCACGCTTGTCCACCGGGCGCGTGATGACCGTGTATTCCTGCATCAGCCGTTCGCGGCCGGCCTGATGTCCGAAAGTTTGCTGATATTGCCGCAGCACGTCGTAGTACGAAACGTCCTGTCGTTCGAGCAGCACCGTATCGCCTGCCGGAAAGTTGAATACCACTACGTCGTTGCGCTCGATTCGGCCCAGTCCCTTGAGGCGGTGATAAGGCCATTTGACGCTTTCGGAGAACGATTTTTTGGTTTTCGAAAAAGGCATCGTATGGTGTACGAACGGAAATGCCACCGGGGTATTGGGCATCTGGGGACCGTAGGCTACCTTGCTGACGTAGAGATAGTCCCCGACCAGCAGCGATTTCTCCATCGACGACGAGGGAATCACGTACATCTGAAAGAAGAAGATGTGTACCAGCGACGCTACAACGGTGGCGAAAATGATCGCATTCACCCATTCGTAAACGGCTTTGTAACTTTTGCTTTTCTTGCACATCTCGGCGTTGTGCCGCCAGACGTACTTGTAGAAATAACGCGTGATATAAAGGTCGAAGATGACGATTTCGCCCAGCAGCAGCCACCAGTTGCCCGTCCAGAGGACGAACCAGAGGATGTATAAAATACTTGCCAGGGTGAATCCCACCCATTTGTTGCGGAAGAAAGCTTTGATTTTTCCCATGTTCTGTATCGTTTATTTCAGCAGGTCGTCCATCGTATAGACACCCTTTTTGCCGCAGAGGAACTCCGCAGCGACGACGGCGCCCAGAGCCAGTGTCCGGCGGTTTTTGATCGTATGTTTGAGTTCGATCCGGTCGTCGTCCGATTCGTAAGTTACCGTGTGTGTACCCGGAACCGCTCCTTCGCGCAGGGAGGTGACGACGATTTGCGAAAGATCGTCGCTGGGTTCATTCACCCAGCCCGTCTTCCGCCCGATTTCGCTGATGATCCCTTCTGCCAGCGTGATGGCCGTGCCGCTCGGAGCATCCTTTTTCTGTGTGTGGTGAATCTCTTCGATCCGTACGTCGTAGGCGTCGAAGCGCTCCATCATCCGGGCCAGCCTGCGGTTGAGGCGGAACATCAGGTTGACGCCCAGGCAGTAGTTCGAGGCGTAGAAGAGCGCACCGCCTTTTTCCCGGCAATAGCTGCGCAACTCCTCCAGACGATTTGTCCAGCCCGTCGTGCCGCTGACGACCGGAATCCCTGCGTCGATGCACGCCCGGATGTTGCCGTAGGCCGCGTCGGGGGTCGTGAACTCCAGTGCTACGTCGATGCCGGCCAGGTGTGCGGCATCCAGTTCCGATGCGTTCGCCTCGTCGATGACGGCGCCGATACGGTGTCCCCTTTCGAGGAGTATTTTTTCGATTTCACGGCCCATTTTGCCGTGTCCGATGATCGCTGCTTTCATTGGCTGAAGGGGATTTTACGGTATATTATCGCAAATATAGCTATTCGCCGCCGAAATAAAAAATAGTTTCAAGTTTATATGGTTTGTTGGCACGAATTGAAAATAAAGTGTTAATTTTGTCGAATTAAATTCGCGACGGATCGAAACTTAAACGTCAAAAACAATTATAAATTATAAGTATTATGGCAAATAATCAGAAAATGCGTACGGAGAGCGACCTGCTCGGCAGCGTAGAGTTGCCTGCCGACGTACTTTACGGTGTCCAGACCCTGCGGGGTATCGAGAACTTTCGAATCAGCAAATTCCATTTGAACGAGTATCCCCTCTTCATCAAGGGACTCGCCATTACCAAGCTGGGAGCTGCGGAAGCCAATCACAAGCTGGGGCTGCTCACCGACGAGAAGTTCAATGCGATCGCACAGGCCTGCCGCGAGATCATGGACGGCAAGCACCACGACGCATTCCCCGTGGATATGATCCAGGGCGGTGCCGGTACGACGACCAACATGAACGCCAACGAAGTGATCGCCAACCGCGCGTTGGAGATCATGGGCCATCAGTACGGCGAATACCAGTACTGCTCGCCCAACGACGACGTGAACTGTGCGCAATCGACCAACGACGCCTACCCGACGGCTATTCACCTGGGTATGTACGCTACGCATCTGAAGCTGGTCGAGCACCTGAAGCAACTGATCGAATCCTTCGAAAAGAAGGCTGCGGAGTTCGCCGATGTCCTCAAGATGGGCCGCACGCAGCTCGAAGACGCCGTGCCGATGACTTTGGGCCAGACTTTCCACGGTTTCGCCAGCATCCTGCGCGATGAGATCGTTCACCTGAACGAAGCTGCCGAGGATTTCCTGACGATCAATATGGGTGCTACGGCGATCGGTACGGGTATCTGCGCCGAGCCGGGCTATGCCGAGCTGTGCACCGAGAACATCGCTCGGATCACCGGCTGGAAGATCCGTTTGACGGGCGACTTGGTAGGCGCTACGTCCGATACTTCGTGCCTGGTCGGTTACGCTTCCGCCATGAAGCGTGTCGCCGTGAAGATGAACAAAATCTGCAACGACCTGCGCCTGCTGGCTTCGGGCCCCCGCTGCGGTCTGGCCGAGTTCAACCTGCCGGCCCGTCAGCCGGGATCGTCGATCATGCCGGGTAAGGTGAACCCCGTGATCCCCGAGGTAATGAACCAGATCGCCTACAAGGTGATCGGCAACGAGCTGTGCGTTACGATGAGCGGCGAGGCGGCCCAGATGGAGCTCAACGCCATGGAGCCGGTGATGGCCCAGTGCGATTTCGAGTCCGCCGAGTTGCTGATGAACGGCTTCGATACGCTCCGCACGCTCTGCGTGGACGGCATCACGGCCAACCGCGAGCGCTGTGCCGATTACGTGAAGAACAGTATCGGCGTGGTGACGGCTCTCAACCCGATCATCGGTTACAAGAATTCGACCAAGATCGCTAAGGAGGCTCTCGCTACGGGCCGCGGCGTCTATGATCTGGTGCTCGAGCACGGTATTCTCTCGAAGGAGGAGCTTGACACGATTCTCAAGCCCGAGAATATGATTCGTCCGGTGAAACTGAACATCAAGCCGCGCAAATAATCGCGGGATAGTATAGATGCGGGGTCGAAATCCTATCGGGTTTCGACCTCGTTTTTTATGGAGCGGAGTTGGCGTTCCGGATTTTATTATCTTTGACATAGTCTTAAATAGGTTGCGTCTCGGAAAACTGGGAACAAGTGCCCGTTTTCTGTCGGCTTTCACTATCTTTGCGGAAGATGGGAGGCGGTTCGGCAATCTTTGCGTGCAAGCCCGCACGATTGCTCTCACCTTTCACTATCTTTGCAGAGTATCATGGGTTCGGATTCTTTTTGCGAATGGAGATCCGATCAGCCGTGATTCTCGGCTCGGGATCGAAAGATTCGGGACGAGCCGGCTGGGATTCCTCCCGAAATGCGGGGACTGCCTGCAAGATGTGATAAATGGAAAAACGATGCGTTATTTTATCGAATTGAGATACAACGGCGGAGCCTATTGCGGTTGGCAGCGGCAGCCCGATATGCCGTCGGTACAGCAGACGATCGAAGGGGCAATCTCTACCCTGCTCCGTGAACCGATTCTGTTGACCGGTGCCGGACGCACCGATACGGGAGTGAATGCCTCCTATTACGTGGCGCATTTCGACACTTCCTCTCCCGTCGCCGATCCGGAACAGGTCGTTTTCAAGCTCAACCATATGCTTCCCGGCGATATTGCCGTAAGCCGCATCGTGCCGGTCGCGGCCGATGCTCACGCCCGTTTCAGCGCCCGGGAGCGGGAGTACCGCTACTATATCGAACCGCGCAAGAATCCCTTTACACGAGCCGCTTCCTGGCAATATTACGTACCGCTGGACGTGGCGGCAATGAACCGTGCGGCCGACGTATTGATGGAGTTCGAGGATTTCACGTCGTTCGCCAAGCTCAATTCCGACAACAAGACCAATATCTGCCATCTCAAACGGGCCGACTGGACGGTCGGCCGGGACGGTACGCTTTGCTTTACGATTCGTGCGGACCGCTTTCTGCGGAATATGGTGCGGGCTATCGTCGGCACGCTGGTCGATGTGGGCCGGGGACGTTATACCGTTGAACAGTTCCGCGACATCGTCGCCAGCCGCGATCTTTCGCGGTCGAGCGCCGGAGCACCCGCCCAGGGCCTTTTCCTGAGCGATGTGCTCTATCCGCCGGAAGTATTCGTGCGGGAAACCCGGCTGCCCGCTCTCCGCTATTTTTCATCGGTGGAAAAGTAGAGGCCGCCTTCGCTTCGATCCGGCAGCCTGTTTTCCCTTATGTTCGGGTGGTTTTCTCTTCGATTGTTTCGTTCGGCCGCTTTTCTTTTCATTCAATCGCCGATCGTCCCGGGGCCATGATTCCTTCGGTGTTATCGATTACTCCTTGACGGGCGTATGCAAATGAAACGGGGACGATCCTGTGCAGGCCGTCCCCGTTCGCATTGCGGTAATTTTCGATTTATACGTGGATCGCGGCACCCAGAGCTACCTCGGCCGCCTCCATAACTCCTTCGTTCATGGTCGGGTGTGCGTGGATTGTGTGTGCGATCTGCTGTACCGTCGCTCCCAGCGATTTGGCGAGCGTCGGCTCGGCCAGCATTTCGGTTACGTTCGCTCCCACCAGATGTGCTCCCAGCAGCTTGTCGTTCTGGTCGAAGATCAGTTTTACGAAGCCGTCGCGGTCGCCTGCGGCGGTCGCTTTGCCCGAAGCGGTGAAGGGGAAGCGTCCCACTTTGTAGTCGATACCCATCTCCTTGACCTGTCGTTCGGTCATACCGACCGAAGCCACTTCCGGCGAGGTGAATACGCACGAGGGAATCGTCGTGTAGTCCACCGGCTCGGAGTGTAGGCCGCAGATGGCATTCACGCAGCAGAGCGCTTCGGCCGACGCTACGTGCGCCAGGGCCGGACCGGGTACGATGTCGCCGATGGCGTAAATGCCCGGTACGTTGGTGCGGTACTGTTTATCGACGATGACTTTGTCGCGTTCGGTCTTGATGCCCAACTCTTCCAGGCCGATCCCCTCGATGTTGGATTTGATGCCGACGGCCGAGAGGACGATATCGGCTACCAGCGTTTCCGTGCCCTTCTTGCCTTCCACCTCGACGTCGCATTTGCCTTCGGCATTGACTTTCACCGATTTCACGGTGGTCGAAGTAAGTATGGTCGCTTTCAGCTTGCGGAACGAGCGTTCCATGGTTTTGGCGACCTCTTCGTCTTCGAGGGGCATGATCTGGGGCAGATACTCGACGATGGTGACCTTCACACCCAGCGCGGCATAAAAATAAGCGAACTCGCTGCCGATGGCACCCGATCCCACGACGATCATCGTTTCGGGCAGTTTGGGCAGTACGAGCGCCTGCTTCGAGGAGATCACGTGCTCTCCGTCGATGGGCATGAACGGCATTTCGCGGGGCCGTGCTCCGGTGGCGAGGATGATGTGGTCAGCTTCGTACTCCGTGCCGTCCACGTCGATCCGGCCGTTTCCTTTCAGTTTTGCGAAGCCGTTGATCAGCTCCACGTTGTTCTTTTTGAGCAGGAACAACACGCCTTTGTTCATCGTTTCGGCCACGCCGCGCGAGCGGGCTACGATCTTTTCGAGGTTGGGCCGCACTTCGCCTGCGAAGTCGAGTCCGTAATGTTCGGCCGACTTGCAATAGTTGTAAACCTGGGCGCTCTTGAGCAGCGCTTTGGTCGGGATGCAACCCCAGTTGAGGCATACGCCGCCGGCCTCGGCACGCTCTACGACAGCCACTTTCTTACCCAGTTGAGCAGCGCGGATGGCGGCTACGTAACCGCCCGGACCGCTGCCGATCACAATGATATCGTATTTCATATTTTTTGTATGTATTTATTGAATTACTTTCAGCACTTCACCGTGGTCGGCTACTACGGCGCGTTTCCACTTTTCGTTATAGCCCGGGAACTGGATCTTGTCGGGAATGTCGCGCCCGTTGCCGTTGTCGAGGAATTTACCCGGTTCGGTTTCGCTCTTCAGGTTGCCGTCGATGTATTTGACGAGCAGGTACCGGTCGAGTTCCGTCCAGCGGTCGAAGAGTTGCTGGGCCATATCCACCGAATAACGGGTAAGCCGTTTCTGCCGTTTCTTGGGCGAGTCGCCCTCTGTGGCTGCGTCGATCTGTTTGACCTCCTCCAAACGGGTATTCTCCCACTCGTCAACCACCTTGCGGATGTCGGCCGCGATCAGATCGTAACGCAGATAGGCGAAGTTGGTTACGCGGTTGAAGAGCCAGAATGCCGACGTGGGCGAATATTTGAGCATCGTGCCGTTGCCCTCGCGGAAACATTCGGGAACCTCGGTTGCCGAGCAGTAGATCGGCGTCAGGCAGGATGTCGCTGCGTCGTCCACCCCGAACCAGAGGATGCCCATGTCGTCCGGCAGCCAGGGCCGGGCCTGTGCCACGAACCAGAATCCGGTCTGCTGGGTTGCTACCGCACGCTCGTTCAGGTAGGTTACGCCGTCCACTTCGAAATCCATCGGGCGCCAGCGGTACGGCAGGGCATGTCCGCCCGCACCGATGTCCTGGGTCATGTCCATCGGAGTTCCTTCGTAGTGGTCGCGCATGGCGTCGAAAACGGTCTTGGGATCGACTTTGGTGCGGGGTTTCACCCAGAGGGGCATCCGGTTGGACATGTTGTATCCCATTGCATAGTCCGTGTATTGATCCATGTCGTCCGCTACGGTGCGGAAGAACGCCCACACGCGGGCGTCGCATCCGCGCACCGTGCCGAAATCGGCCGGAGCGTAGGCATCGCAGAAGCTGAACTCCTCGTCCGGGCCGTTGAAATAGCCCTTTTCACGGGCGAAGGAGATCACGTCGGGAGCGTAGAGGCAGTTCTCGGGATCGTCGAGCGGGAAAGTCGTGATGCGCGACTGGTTGGCGTGTGCCGAAACGTATCCGTCGGGAATGCGGCGGGCCACCCAGACGATGCCCTTGCGGGTGTTGTTACCCTCGGCGTCGAGTTCGCAGCCCTTGCCGATCAGCTCCATGATCCAGGCTTCGTTCCGGTCGGCGATCGAGAAGGATTCGCCGCTCGAAGCGTAGCCGTAGGTGTTGGCCAGATCCACGATGATCCGGATCGCTTCGCGGGCAGTCTTGGCGCGTTGCAGGGTGATGTAGATAAGCGATCCGTAATCGATGCGGCCCGTCGAATCGGCCAGCTCCTCGCGTCCGCCGTAGGTCGATTCGGCGATGATGAGCGAATGTTCGTTCATGTTGCCGATCGTGGCGTATGTTTGTGCCGCTTGCGGAATTTCTCCCAGGTAGCGGCCCGAGTCCCAGTCATAGACCGGGAGCATCGTGCCGGGTTTGTAGCGCCCGGCGAAGGTTTTGTAGAGTGCGCCGTAGAGCTGGTGGGAGTCGGCGGCGTAGGAGACCATCACCGAGCCGTCCGAGGAGGCTCCCCGGGTGATGATGAAGTTGGTGCAGGCGTCTGTCGCCTTGAATGTCAGACAGCACAGGGCTGCGGCAAACAGGGTTCGGAATAGTTTTTTCATGCGAGAATTTTTTATTTTGAGTGAGAACGGCGCGTATTCTTTGAACGATGCGGTTCCGTGTTTCCGGAATACGGCCGGTCCGGGCAAAAGTTATTTTCGCAAAGATAGCATAAACCGGAAATAAAACAAAACCGGCCGCATCCCTTTTTCCGGAATTCAACCGGTATCGTAAAAACCGGGACGGGATGCGTCGGGAGCATTTATGCCGGATGTTGTCCGGCCGGTTCGTTCGTTTCGGATGCGACGGGATGTTTTTCGACGGGAGGCGGGAGCGGCTGTCCGCTGTGTTCCTGCCGGGGGCGGATTCGGGCTCCCGGCTCGCCCTGAGGGGCCGAAAGGGACATTATTCTCCGAAAAATTTGAATTGACCGCAAGTTGAGGCACATAACTTGCCGTGTATTTCGAAAAATGCAGAAACTATGTGTTACAGATCGTCTTCAATTCCCTTTATCCTGCTCGCGCTCTCTTTGCTCGCGGTTTCCTGTGGTTCCCGTTCCGGACATACCGGGCAGATGCCGCCGATGGAGATCGAAACCGCTGTCGCCGAGTCCGATTCGCTCTATACGCGGCGGAGCTTCATTTCCCAGATCAACAGCGATAACGAAGTGGTGGTCGAACCCCGTGTGAGCGGGTTTCTCGTAGCCCGGCATTATAAAAAAGGTATGCCCGTGCGCAAGGGTCAGTTGATTTTCGAAATCGACGACAGTGAGTATTACACCGCCCTGCTTTCGGCTCAAGCGGCTTTGGAGTCGAGCCGTGCGCTGGCACTCGAAGCCAAGAACAATTTCGACCGGGCGGTGCCGCTGGCCAAGATCAATGCCATCAGCGGTACGCAACTCGACCAATATACGGCGCAGTACGCCGCTTCGGAGGCCGACGTGAAGTCGGCCCGGCAGGCTCTGCGGAATGCCCAGCTCAATCTGGGCTACACGAAGATCTATGCACAGATAGACGGCATTATCGAATCTTCGAACGGCTCCGTCGGTGATTATGTCGGTCCGGGTACGCAAATTCCGACCCTCACCACGATTATGAATATTGATACGGTCCAGGTCCCCATTGCGATTCCGATGACGCAATTCCTTCGGTTGGACAGCAATCGGACGAATATCTACGACAACGCCGAACTGCTTTCGGAGATCGTGCTTTACGAGGCGGACGGTACCCGCTATCCGCTTTTCGGCAAGTACGATTACACCCGGACGGCCGTATCTTCGGCTACGGGGACGATCGTGCTGATCGTCCGCTTCCCGAATCCTTCCTACCGGCTCAAGACCGGACAGTTCGCGCGTGTCGAAGCCAATATCGGGGCGAAGCTGCCCCGTGTACTGGTGCCGCAGCAGAGTGTCGTGCAGACTCTCGACGTATCGTCGGTCTGGGTAATCCGGCCGGACAGCACGGCCGAATACCGCAAGGTTACGCCGGGCGAGACGTTCGGCGGAATGTGGGCCATCGAGTCGGGCCTGGAACCGGGAGAAACGGTCGCTGTGACCGGTTTGCAGAAACTTCGTCAGGGAATGCGGGTCGTTCCCGTTAAAAAATAGGCAGGTATGGGAAAATTTTTCATCGCGCGGCCCATTTTCGCCATTGCGCTGGCGGCAGCTATCGTGCTGCTGGGTATCATTTCTATATTCGACCTGCCGATCGAGCAGTATCCCGACATTACGCCTCCTGTCGTCGAAGTTTCGACGACCTATCCCGGTGCCGATGCCGAAACCGTGAACAATGCGGTCGCCACGCCCGTTTCGCAGAGCATCATGGGTGTCAGCGATATGCTCTATATGCAGGCTACGAGCGCCAACGACGGGTCGATGAATCTGCAGGTGACCTTCGATATCGGATCCGATCCGAACATGGACGCTATTTTTACGCAGAACAATGTTTCGACGGCCCTTTCGCAACTTCCCGCGTCGGTGACCCAGCAGGGCGTCACCACGCGCAAGACCATGACCGGCTTTCTGATCGTCTATTCGCTCACCAGCGACGGACGCTACACCGGCGATTTTCTCTCCAACTACGCCTATATCAACATCCAGAACGAACTGTTGAAGATCGACGGCGTAGGTAAGGTGGACATTATGGGCGCCGGTGAATACGCCATGCGTATCTGGCTGAAGCCCGACCTGTTGGATTACTACAAGATCTCGCTCGACGAGGTTTTTGCGGCTGTCGAAGCGCAGGGCGGCATCTTTCCGGCGGGCAAGTTCGGCGGGGAACCCGCTGCGGGCGACGTGACTTATACCTATACGGTGACCATGCCGCCCCAGATCTACGATGCGGAGCAGTTCGGCGACATCATTATCTCCACCACTCCCGAAGGCGAGCAGGTTCGGTTGAGCGATATTGCTGACGTGGCTCTCGGCAGCCGCCAGTACGGTGTCGAATCGCTCTTCAATAGCGACCCGACCGCCCTGCTCGTCATTTATCAGCAACCGGGCAGCAATGCCGTCGATGTGGGCAATTCGGTCAAGGCCGAAATGGAGCGCCTTTCCAAGCGCTTCCCCGATGGCATTACCTATACTTCGATGGTCGATGCCACGACCAGTATCGAAGCCGGCGTGAAGGATATTTTCGTCACGCTCATTATCGCTCTGATTCTGGTGATCGCCATCATCTTCCTCTTCCTGCAGGACTGGCGTGCGACGCTCATCCCGCTGCTGGCGATTCCGGTGTCGATCATCGGCGCTTTCGCGCTCTTCCCGCTACTCGGGTTCTCGATCAATATCATCTCGCTGTTGGGTATGGTGCTGGCCATCGGCCTGGTGGTCGATGACGCGATCGTGGTGGTCGAGGCCGTGCAGGTCAATATCGAGAAGGGGCTGAGTGCGAAGCAGGCGACCGTCGAAGCGATGCACAGCGTCTCGTCGCCGATCGTCGCTACGACCGTCGTACTGCTGGCCGTGTTTATTCCCGTATCGTTCATGGGGAGTATCACGGGTCTGCTGTTCCAGCAGTTCTCGATCTCGATCGCCGTATCGGTCTGCATCTCTTCGTTCAATGCCCTCACCCTTTCGCCTGCGCTGTGCGCGTTGCTGCTCAAGCCGCGCCCGAAGGTGCAGAAGGGATTCTTCGCCGCTTTCAACCGCTGGTTCGGCAAACGTACCGAAGAATACACATCGGCTACCACCCGTTTTATCGGTCACCTGAAGCGTACCGGAGGAATCGTCGCCGTAACCCTTGCCGCTATCGCCGTGATCTGGCACTTCCTGCCTTCGGGCTTCCTGCCCGACGAGGATCAGGGGTATGTCATGGTCTTCGTGCAGACGCCCGAGGCTTCATCCCTGCAAACCACCGTCAAGGCGATGCAGCGGGTCGATGAACTCGTCCGGCAGCGTCCGGATGTCGAGGCGACCTCCTTTGCCGCCGGTTTCAATATGCTGGCGGGTATCGCTTCGAGCAACAGCGGTATTATCTTCGTGAAGCTGGTCGATTACAGCCAGCGCAGCAAGACCTCTTCTCAGATCGCTTCCGCCTTGACGGAGGAGTTGTACGTGGCAGTTCCCGAGGCCGTCAGCTACGCCTTTATCTCGCCATCGATCCCCGGTTTGGGCGTAACGTCCGGCATTACGTTGCAGGTACAGGATCTTGAAGGCCGGGGTACGGAGTTCCTGGCGGACGAAACCATGCGCTTCATGGATTCGCTGCGCAAGCAGCCGCAGATCGGCTCCGTGACCACCCAGTTCAACGCCGGCATCCCCCAGCGGCGAATCGAAGTCGATAAGGAGAAAGCGCTGGCACAGGGCGTGCCGCTCCGGAGTTTCTACAAGACGATGAGCACTCTGCTCGGCGGTTCCTATATCAACAATTTCAACCGGTTCGGAAAACTTTACCAGACTTATATCCAGGCTGCGCCCGAGTACCGTCGTGACAAGTATTCGCTCGAAAGCTATTTCGTGGACGACGGTCAGGGCAACTCGATTCCCGTTTCGTCGTTCACGACCGTACGGGATACTACGGGTGTCGAATTCGTCTCGCAGTTCAACCTCTACCGGTCGATCGAGCTGACGGTCAATCCCGCCGCGAAAGTTTCGACCGGTCAGGCGATGGACGCCATCGAAGCGGTGGCCGCCGACGTGCTACCCGAGGCGGTCGGAACCACCTGGAGCGGCTTATCCTATCAGGAAAAGACGGCTTCGGGCAGCAGCGGCGCCGTTTACCTGCTGGCTATTGTCTTCGTGTTCCTGACTCTTTCGGCCCTCTACAACAGCTGGGGGCTGCCGCTGGCGATCCTGTTGAGTGTCCCGCTCGCGGTGCTCGGCGCACTGTTATTTGTCGGTGCGGCGTACCTGGTCAGCCCTGAGTTTATCAATAATATCTACATGCAGATCTCGTTGGTCATGCTGATCGGTCTTTCGGCCAAGAATGCCATTTTGGTCGTGGAATATGCCGATCAGCTCTTCTTCGAGAAGAACATGGACCTGAAGGCCGCGACGATCGAGGCGGCGAGGCTGCGTATGCGGCCGATCATGATGACCGCCTTCTCGTTCATCCTGGGCGTCATGCCGCTGATCTTCGCCAGCGGAGTCTATGCTACGGCCCGCAATATTATGGGTATGGCTCTGGTGGGCGGTATGTTGCTCGCCACGATGCTGGGCATTTTCATTTACCCTGCTCTGTATTATCTGGTTGCCCGTGTCGGCAAGTTCGAACACAAGCGGGAGTTAAAACAAAAAGAGTCATGAAACGATACTTTGCAATCATTCTGTTCGCTGCCGCACTGGCATCGTGCACTCCGAAACTCTACGACGCGCAGGTCGAAGTGCCTGAGAATTATCGCTTCGCGGGCGATTTCCCGCAGGATTCGGTGTCGCTGCCTTTCGCCTGGTGGGAGATTTTCGGGGATTCGACGCTCAATCGCCTGGTGGAGCACGCGCTCGAGAACAACCGCAATCTGGCGCAGGCGGCTTCGCGCATCTTCGAAGCTCGCGCCAATATCGCCGTGGCCCGTGCGCCTTTCCTGCCGTCGGTCGGATTGAATCTTTCGGCACAGGGAAACTATACCGAGCCGACCGGTACGACCCAACAATATACGATCGAACCGTCGATTTCCTGGGAAGTACCCCTTTTCGGAACACTCCGCAGCGCTAACCGGGCGGCTAAGGCAGCTCTCTACTCTTCGGAGTGGGGCTACCGGGGCGTGATGCTGTCGCTGACGGCGGAAGTCGCCACCTCCTATTTTACCGTGCTTCAATACACCCGCGACCTGCGGATCGCCCGGCAGAGCTATGTGCTGCGCCGGGAGTCGGCGGCGCTCGTGGATTCGCTCGCCCGTTACGGCATGTCCAACGGCGTGGCCCTTCAGCAAGCCATGAGCCTCGTCTATCAGGCCGAGGCCGATATTCCGCAGTATCAGCGTGCCGTCGAGCAGTCGCGTCTGGCCCTTTGTGTCCTGCTCGGCGAGAATCCCTCCTATTTCGGGGACGAAACTTTCGACGATGCCTTGCTGGACAATTATCAGGTAATGGATATTCCCGTCGGACTTCCTTCGGAATTGCTCGAGCGGCGTCCCGACATCATGGAGGCTTCGTTCAACATGGATGAGGCGGCCGCGAACGTGGGGCTTGCCCGTAGCAAGCGTTTTCCGTCGATTACGCTGACCGGAGCCGGGGGTATCGTTTCCAGTTCGATCGAAGGTATTTCCGACGGTCATTCGTGGGCGTGGTCGGCCGTCGGGTCGCTTGTGCAGCCGATCTTTAATTTCGGCAAGCTCAAGCGGCAGGAGCAGGTTGCCAGGGAGCGATATTATCAGAGTGTGTTCGCCTATGAGGAGACCGTGCTCGAAGCGTTGGGCGATGTGGAAAAGAGTCTGCTCGACATCGCTACCTACCGCAGCCAGGCCGAGAATTACGCCCGGTTGCTCCGGGCCAATATCGAGATCGCCACGATGACCAATTCGCTCTACCGCAATGGTATGTCGGCCTATCTGGACGTGATCGACGCCGAACGAAACATGTACCAGTCGCAGATGGAGTATGTGAACCTCGTAGCTCAACAGTATATCAATTATGTGAATCTGTTCAAGGCGTTGGGCGGCGGTTGGTAGCCGTCGCCGGCTTACCGGCCGGAAGAGCGGTTGTCCCGCTCCGTGCTGTAGGTCTGCCTGTAAAAGAAAGAAGAATCAAAACAAATTTTTACTTCTTCTTTCTTTTTTAATATCGCAAATTTCACTATCTTTGTTAGCGTATGTACTAATAAAAATCTTTTTTTAATTCTATTAATTAGTAAAAAATTATATTATGGAACTGCCTTTTGCTGAATCATGGAAAATTAAAATGGTTGAACCTATCCGTAAAAGTACGCGACAAGAACGTGAAAAATGGATCAAAGAAGCTCACTACAATTTATTTCAATTAAAAGCGGATCAAGTTTATATCGATTGCCTTACCGATTCGGGTACGGGTGCGATGAGCGACCGCCAATGGGCGGCGATGATGATGGGAGATGAGAGTTATGCCGGCTCTTCATCTTTCTTTCTGTTGAAAGATACCATTACCCGGCTGACCGGATTTGAATATGTAATTCCGACCCATCAGGGACGAGCCGCAGAGAATGTTCTTTTCAGTCATCTGGTGCATAACGGAGATATTGTCCCGGGCAACTCGCATTTTGATACGACAAAGGGGCATATAGAGAGCCGTAAAGCCGTAGCGCTCGATTGTACTGTAGATGAGGCGAAAGACACCCAATTGGAAGTGCCGTTCAAAGGCAATGTCGATCCTGCAAAACTGGAAACAGCCCTGAAGCAATATAAGGACAAAATTCCTTTCATCATCGTGACAGTCACCAATAATACCGCCGGTGGCCAGCCTGTTTCCATGCAAAACCTGCGGGAGGTGCGCGCCCTTGCGGACAAATACGGCAAACGTGTTATTTTCGATTCGGCACGCTTCGTGGAGAATGCCTATTTCATCAAGACCCGGGAGGACGGGTATGCGGACAAGACCATCAAGGAGATCGTAAAGGAGATGTTTTCTTTGGCTGATGGCATGACTATGTCCTCCAAGAAAGACGGCCTCGTAAATATGGGCGGTTTTATTGCTACCAGGCATGAAGACTGGTATGAAGGTGCAAAAAAATTCTGTATTCCTTTTGAAGGTTATCTTACCTACGGAGGTATGAACGGCCGGGATATGGCGGCTTTGGCCGTTGGTCTTGAGGAAAATACCGAGTTTGATAATATCGAAACACGTATCAAACAGGTTCAATATCTTGCGGCGCGTTTGGATGAATACGGTATTCCCTATCAAAGACCTGTCGGAGGTCATGCGCTGTTTGTCGATGCCGACAAGGTGCTCTCGAGTGTTCCGAAAGAAGAGTTCCCTGCGCAAACTCTCGCTATCGAGTTGTATTTGGAGGCCGGTATCCGTGGTTGTGAAATCGGTTATATCCTCGCAGACCGTGACCCTGTAACTCGTGAAAATCGCTTTGGAGGCCTTGATCTGCTCCGCTTGTGTATCGCTCGGCGTGTTTATACCAACAATCATATGGATGTAATCGCAGCGGCTCTAAAAAATGTTTACGATCGTCGTGACGAAATAAAACGAGGCGTTAAAATCGTCTGGGAGACGGAATTGATGCGTCACTTCACTGTAAAATTGGAGAGATTGTAGGATGTCGATAGCAGATCGGATATTGCGGGTCAAAAGCTCCTTGCCCGGGCAGGTGGAGCTGGTGGCCGTTTCAAAAACCTACCCTGCCCAGCGGATCATGGAGGCTTACGAAGCCGGCCAGCGGATTTTCGGAGAGAACCGGCCTCAGGAGATGGCTCAGAAGTACGAGGAGCTTCCCAAGGACATCGAATGGCACCTGATCGGCCATTTGCAGACCAATAAAGTGAAGATGGTCGTGCCTTTCGTGGCGATGATCCATTCGCTCGACAGCGTTCGGCTGGCCGAGGCGATCCAGAAAGCCGCTGCCGCTGCGGGCCGTACGATCGACGTACTGCTGGAGATCCACGTGGCTGACGAGGAGTCCAAATCGGGCTGGGAGTGGGCGGAATTGCAGGAATACGTTCGCAGCGGCGCCTTTGCACGGCTGCCCAACCTGCGGGTGCGGGGTGTCATGGGCGTGGCGACCAACACCGGCGACGAGCAGGTCATCCGGCGGGATTTCGCCGCTTTGCAACGGTATAAGAGCGAGTTGTCGCCCTATTTCGGGCCGGAGTTCGATACCCTTTCGATCGGAATGTCCCACGACTACCGGATCGCTCTCGAATACGGAGCGACGCTGGTGCGTATCGGTTCGCTGATTTTCGGCGCCCGCGATTATTCCAAATGATCCGAGAGCCATATCGAAACGGCCGTGCCGCCGGGAAGAATCGGCAGTAAAAAAGCGGGCCGCAGTAGCGATACTGCGGCCCGCTTATGTGGAAATAAGTCGGGAAAAGCCTTGTTTCGCAAAGGCTTTTGCCCTATTGTTTTTCCTCGTCCCGGTCTGCTCAGCGTTCGAGCGTCTGACGCACGGCCTCCTTATAGTCCTTGTCGGTAATCTGGTAGGTCCAACGGACGGCGTTCGGGCGGTCAGGAAACTCTTCGAGCACCCACGCCGACTGGTCGCGCGGTGTGCCGCTCATTCGGAATCATAGGTTCAAAGAAAAAGTAATGAGCGGATGTGCCTAATTTTTATTAGCTATTTGATAATTTGTTTCCGGAGTCGCATCATCCGGTACGGAGCCAGTTTCATACCACACCCCGCCCTGTTCCGGCTCGTCTGTTTGTTTAGCGGACCCGGAGCTTGCGTCCGAGCCGCAGGATCGTGGTCGATTTGATACCGTTGAGCGAACAGAGCTTCGATACCGTCGTGCCGTACCGTCGGGCGAGAGCGCCGAGCGTATCGCCCGACTTGATCGTATGGTAAGTTACGGCGGCTCTTTCCGCAGCCTCCTTCTTGTCGGCCTTTTCCACTTCCGCCTCGTCGTCGAAATCCTGTCCGGCGTTGGACCGGATGTCGAAGAACGATTTCTTGAGCAGGAATGTCTGACGCCGCAGAATGCCCGATTCGAAGTCGATCAACCGCTCCGGGTCGAAAGCCTGTCCGTAATAACGGGTTTCGAAATGCAGATGCGGGCCGGTGCTGCGCCCCGTCGAACCGCCCAGGCCGATGATCTGTCCTGCCTCGACCCATTCGCCGCTCTGCACGAGCCGTTCGGAGAGGTGTCCGTAGTAGGTTTCCAGTCCGTTGTCGTGACGCACGATGATCAGGTTGCCGTAGCCGCCCCGGTTATACTCCGAGATGCGGACCCGGCCGTCGAAAGTCGCATAAATGGGATCGCCCGTTTTGACCGGAATATCGACTCCCTGATGGCGCCGGCGGTAGCGGATGCCGTATTTGGAGCGGATGCTGCCTTTGTAGGGATAATGATAGCACTTGAGCGAATCCACCAGATCGATCGCAAGCGAAGCAGGCATCTCCGACAGCGGATATTCCTTGTACGGGAACAGCGTGCTTGTGTCCCAGTATTTGGTGTAGATCGAGCTGTCCTTGACAAACTCTCTGTCGCGGACGTATTTCCACGAATTGTCGTTGTAAATGACGATTTTCACCGCTTCGTTGATCGTTTGCAGCGTGTCCAGGGGGATGATTCCGTTCATGTTGGCGATAGGTTCCACGGGATCGGAAAGCAGTGCGGGTTTTTTTGCGGCCAGGGTGTCCTGCCCCTTTTCGAGCAGGTCGAGCTGCCGTTGCAGCGTTTCGATCTGTTGGCGGAGCTGTTCGGCATTCGGTGCCGTTTGCAGGTTTTCACCGGTGTCCGGGGCCGTCTCCGTATGGCGGTCCTGTGCCGCTGCCGTCGTGGTGAGCAGCAGCAAGGCGGAAGCGATGATATGTCGGTTTTTCATTTCGTGTCGTTGTTTCTCTATTGATTCTTGAGCAGTTGCTCCGCTGTTTCGAGCGCTTTGTAGAACTCTTCGCCGAAGCGACGGATGATCGGCTCCCGAAGCGCCTTGTACACCGGGATCCCGAGCCGTTTTCCGCATTGGCGTGCCGGTTCGCAGACCGACCAGCGGTGGTAGTTGAGTCCGACCGTGCCGTTCGAGAAGTTCATCAGGCGGATCGGATAGAGATGGCAGGAGATGGGTTTGCGAAAAGTCGTTTTTCCCTCCCGGAACGCCTTTTCTATGGCGCAGAAGGTGATCCCCTCTTCCGTATAGGCATAGGCGCATTCGGCGTCGTCCACCAGCGGCGTGGTGTAGTCCCCGTCTTCGTCCACGACCATAAATCCCTGCGCTTCGACGGCCCGGATGCCTTCGGGCGTCATGTAGGGCTTATAGTTGGGATATTCCTCTTCGAGCGTATCGACTTCGTCCGTTTCGAGCGGTGCCCCCGCGTTGCCTTCCACGCAGCAGATGCCTTTACAGGCCCCCAGGTCGCAGGCGAAACATTCGCGCAGCAGGTCGGTGCTGACGATCTTATCGTCTATCTCGATCATAAGTGTCTTCGATAATCAGGTCGTACAGTTCCCCGAGCGTCATGCCGGCTTCGCGCACCTGTTTGGGGACGATGCTGCCGCCGCTCATGCCGGGAATCGAATTGATTTCGATCAGGTAAGGCTTGCCCTCGGGCGTGACGATGAAATCCACGCGCACCACGCCCCGGCAGCGGCAGGCTTTGTAGGCCAGCGCCGTCAGGCGGTTGAGTTCCGCCTTGATTTCGGGCGCGATGTCCGCCGGTGTGATTTCGTCCGAACAGCCGGCCGTATATTTGGCTTCGTAATCGAAGAACTCTTTCTTGGAAACGATCTCCGTGATCGGGAAGATGTACTCCCTGCCTTTGGCGATCAGCATGCCGCAACCCATTTCCCGGCCTTGGATGCACTCCTCGATCAGGATTTCGTCGCTCTCGGTGAAGGCTTCGGCGACGGCGGGCAGGATATCCGCCTCGCTCTTTACTTTAGTTACACCGAACGAACTGCCGCTGGCATTGGGTTTTACGAACACAGGGAGGCCGAGCGTGCGGACGATCTCCTTCGGATCGATCCGGCTGTCGCGGCCGAAGAAAAAGCCCCGGGCCAGCGGGATCCCGAATTCGGCTACGGTGCGTTTGGTCGTGATCTTGTCGAAGGTGACTACCGACGAGGTCATTGAACAGGAGGAGTACGGAATCCCCATCATGTCGAGGTAGCCTTGCAGACGGCCGTTCTCGCCCGGCGTGCCGTGAATCAGGATCAGGGCGTAGTCGAATGCTTTGTGCTCGCCGTCGATGGTGATCGAGAAGTCGTTTTTATCGACCTGCCACTGCCGTCCGTCGGGCGACGTGTAGTGCCAGTCGCGGCCGTGCAGGTCGATGAGGGTTATGTCGTATTTCGCAGGATCGAGCGCCGATGCGATCTGTGCGGCGCTCTGGAGCGCGATCTCCCGTTCCGAGGAGTCGCCGCCCGCCATCAGGGCGATGTTGAGTCGTTTCATATCAGGGGTTGTAGATGTCCGTATGCCGGAACGAAAGAATTTCATAGGTCATCTCCACGAATTGCCGGGCCTCCCGGTGGTCGGGATCGATTTGCAGCGCCCGGTTGAAGTCGTTGAGGGCTTCGCCCCATTCGTTGCGGCGGTAGTGCCACTGACCGCGTTCGACGTAGAGGGAGGCGTCGTCGGGAGTCGCTTCGAGGCGTGCGGTCAGCGATGCGATGTAGCTGGCCGGACTCCACAGGTCTTTTTCCCGGATGTATCGCATCACCCCTTCGGGCAGCATGTTGCCGACATCTTCGCCGCGACCGAGCCGCTCGCGGATCTCGCTCGACGAGTACGGATACAGCGGCGCGTCTTCGAGGAGGGTGATTCGTCCTCCGAGGTCGGGCAGCGGCTGTCCGGTACGGGGATAGACGAAGATCGGATAGTTGTCGATGATTTCGCGGTACTGTTTCCATTCGGGCAGTTGCGGCACCAGGTCGTCGCCCATTAGGATCGAGAATCGCATCTGCGTACCGTAGTTCTCCGTCAGGTGACGCAGGGTGTGGATCGTGTACGACGGTTTGTCGAGCATGAATTCGATGACCGACGGTTTGATCTTGTCAGGATATTTCGATGCGGCGCATGCGGTTTCCGCCATCGAGAAGCGATCCAGCTCCGGAGCCTGCTGTCCGGCGGGCTTGAGCGGGTTTTGCGGAGAAACCACCAGTACGACTTCGTCGCAGAGTCCTTTTTCGATCGCATATTCGGCCAGCGCGATGTGGCCCTTGTGGATCGGATTGAAGGACCCGAAGTAGAGCATTACGTGTTTCACGGTATTGTTTGTTTTGTCGTTTATTTTTTTCGTTCGGTCCCGGCTGGGCCGGGAATGATCCGCGAAGGGCGCCGGAACAGGTTCGGAACCATATCCGTCGGATTTTGAGCGCGTTTTGCCCGCAGGCATCCTATCGGGCGAGAAAATCCGAGAGGATGCGGGTCGCCTCCTCGATGGCCTGGGCAAGATCGTCGTTGACGACCACATGGTCGAATTCGGGAGCTTTGGTGAGTTCGAACTCCGCCTTGGCTACCCTGCATTCGATGGTTTCGGGCGAATCGGTGCCCCGTTTGACGAGCCGCTCGCGCAGAGTCTCGATGGAGGGAGGCATGATGAAGATCGCACAGGCCCGATCGCCGAAGATACGTTTGAGGTTGAGTCCTCCGATCACGTCCACGTCGAAAACGATTACGTTGCCTTTTTGCCAGATCCGCTCCATTTCGCTGCGCAGGGTCCCGTAGCAGGTCCCGCTGTAAACTTCCTCCCATTCGACGAATTTATCTTCCTGCACGGCTTGGCGGAACTCCTCGGGGGAGAGGAAGAAATAATCCACGCCGTTCCTTTCCTTTCCGCGCGGTGCCCGGCTGGTGGCTGAAACGGAAAATTCCAACCGGGGGAATCGCTGGAGCAGCTCCCGTACGATCGTAGTCTTGCCCGAACCGCTCGGAGCGGAGAATATCACTAACTTGCCCATCGTCTGCCGTCGGTTATAGGATATTGAGAACCTGCTCCTTGATCTTCTCCAGCTCGTCCTTCATCTTGACCACGAGGATCTGTATCTCGGAGTTGTTGGCTTTGGAACCCATCGTGTTGATCTCGCGGCCCATCTCCTGAGCGATGAAGCCCAGCTTGCGGCCCGCGCACTCCTCGGAGGCTGCGACCTCCCGGAAATAGTTGCAGTGGTTGGTGAGCCGGACCTTCTCTTCGGTGATGTCGAGTTTCTCGATGTAGAAGATCATCTCCTGTTCCAGGCGGTTGTTATCTACTTCGGCCTGCAACTGCGCCAAACTCTCCCGGATGCGGGCGCGGATGGCTTCCGTGCGGGCTTTTTCGAAAGGAATGACCTCCTGTTTGTACGCTTCTATCCGGTCGATGCGCTTCAAAAGATCGGCGATCAGAATCGCTCCCTCCTGCGTGCGGAATTCGTCCAGATGGGCGAGCGCCTGTCCCACTGCGTCCAGTACGGCAGCGTGTTCCTGTTCGCTTACACTCTCTTCCTGTGAAGAAACGACGTCCGGCAGGCGCAGGATCGACTGGATGAGAGCATTGTTTTCCGCGCTGCCCGGAGTGCCGATTTCCGGTTGTTCCCGGCAGATTTTCAGCAGTTGATTATAATATAAGTGGAACAACTCTTCGTCGATGCAGGCGCGCGTCTGCCGGGCGGTCGATTCCACGGATATGTAAAGATCGGCTTTACCGCGCTGAAGAGCTTTCGCCGCCAAAGCCCGGATTTCGTATTCCAGGGGCCGGTAGGCCGAAGGCAGTTTGACGGCGAGGTCCAACTGCTTGGAGTTCAGCGTGCGTATCTCGACCGTTATTTTTTTATCGGGGATTGCGACTTCGGCTTTGCCGAAGCCCGTCATGGATTTTATCATGTGGGTTTCGTCGAAAGTTAAATTCGTGCAAATTTAGTAAAAACAATTTAATTCCGGCCTTGTTGAGCTCCCTTTTCCGAGGCAGGGAAAATTTATCGGGTTTCCTTGGCGGATTGGTGAAATAATTCCTATATTTGTGTGCAATTTTGAAGAATACCTGAAATAATAGCTATAATTTAATCACTGTTAAAGTTTTATGAAAAAGCACAATTTCAACGCAGGACCCTGCGTATTGCCCAGAGAGGCGGTAGAATCCGCCATTGAGGCTATCCGTGATTTCGACAACACAGGCATCGGCCTGCTGGAGATTTCTCACCGTACTCCGGGTTGGGAGCGTATCATGGCCGAAACCGAGCAGTTGTGGCGCGACCTGCTGAACATTCCCGACGACTATGCCGTAATGTTCCTGGGCGGCGGTGCTTCGACTCAGTTCTTCGAGGTTCCGGCGAACCTGCTGAAAAAGAAAGCTGCCTACCTCCAGACCGGTGTTTGGGCGAAGAAGGCTGCTAAGGAGGCTAAGTTCTACGGCGAAGTGGAGATCGTCGCTTCTTCCGAGGATAAGAACTATACCTATATTCCGAAAGGTTACAAAATCCCGACCGATGCGGATTATTTCCACATTACGACCAACAACACCATCTACGGTACGGAGATCCACGAGGATATCGATTCTCCTATCACGCTCGTTGCCGATATGTCGTCGGATATCATGAGCCGTCCGGTCGATGTGAAGAAGTACGGTATGATCTACGGCGGTGCGCAGAAGAACGTAGGTCCTGCCGGCGTGACGTTCGTCATCATCCGCAAGGATCTGATCGGCAGCTCGGAGCGTCCGTTGCAGACGATGGTCAATTACGCTACGCACTATCCCGAAGAGGCTCGCAACCACTCGATGTTCAACACGCCTCCCGTACTCCCGATTTTCGTAATGCACGAAACCCTGAAGTGGGTGAAGGCACAGGGCGGTGTCGAGGCCATGTATAAGATCAACAAGAAGAAGGCCGAGACGCTGTACAACGAGATCGACCGCAACTCGATGTTCGTCGGTACGGCCGTGAAGGAAGACCGTTCCATGATGAACGTCTGCTTCGTGATGGCTCCGGGCCACGAGGATCTGGAGGCTGAATTCATGGCTTTCGCCAAGGAGAAGGGCATGGTCGGCATCAAGGGTCACCGTTCGGTGGGCGGTTTCCGCGCTTCGATCTACAACGCATGTCCGCAGGAGAGCGTGGATGCGCTGGTTGCCTGCATGCAGGAGTTCGAGAAGAACCACAAGAAATAATTAACCGGATTTGATCTATGGCGCAGTTCTTTACTTTTACGCCGAAACGTAAGGAGGACGGCGCCATAGATTTTTATACATTAATGGACGTTTTCGATGAACGGAAAGAGGATGGGACTACCTCCCCTGCCGGGCATGGGGAGCGAAAAATAAAATTCAACGATATGAAAGTTTTAATTGCAACCGAGAAGCCTTTCGCAAAGAAGGCTGTTGATGGAATTAAGAAGATCATTACGGATGCCGGTTACGAAGTAGCCCTTCTGGAGAAATATACGGACAAGGCCCAGCTGCTCGCAGCCGTTGCCGATGCCAACGCCCTGATTATCCGCAGCGATAAAGTGACTGCCGAGGTGATCGAAGCTGCCAAGAATCTCAAGATCGTCGTTCGTGCGGGTGCCGGTTACGACAATGTGGACTTGGCTGCCGCAACGGCTAAAGGTATCGTGGTGATGAATACTCCGGGTCAGAATTCGAACGCCGTGGCTGAACTGGCGCTCGGTATGATGGTCTTCATGGCCCGCAACCAGTTCACACCGGGTACCGGCAGCGAGCTGAAAGGCAAGACGCTGGCGATCCATGCTTACGGCAACGTCGGCAAGCTCGTCGGTCGTAAGGGCAAGGCGCTGGGTATGAATGTGATCGCTTTCGATCCTTTCATCACCGATGCAAAGGTATTCGAGGCTGACGGCGTGAAGAAGGTGGACAGCATCGAGGAGCTTTATGCACAGGCCGACTACCTGTCGCTGCATATTCCCGCTACCGAGCAAACCAAGAAATCAATCGGCCACAAGCTGATGACTTCGATGCCCAAAGGCGCTACCTTGGTGAATACCGCCCGCAAGGAGGTGATCGACGAGGCAGGGGTGATCCAGGCGATGACCGAGCGCGAAGATCTGAAATATATCACCGACATCGCTCCCGAGGCTGCCGCCGAGATGAGTGAGAAATTCGGTAAGCGCTTCTTCGCTACTCCCAAGAAGATGGGTGCTGAAACTGCGGAGGCGAACATCAACGCAGGTTTGGCCGCTGCAAACCAGATCGTCGATTTCTTCAAGACCGGCAATACCCGCTTCCAGGTGAACAAATAATAAAAATATCCCCTTATTTTCAAACGATAAAGAGAGAATATTATGGTAAAAATCAAACCGTTCGCAGGTATCCGTCCTCCGAAGGAGCTGGCTGCCGAGGTTTCGTCGCGTCCTTACGACGTGCTGAACTCGCAGGAGGCCAAGGCTGAGGCTACCGAGCGCTCGCTGCTCCACATCATCAAGCCGGAAATCGACTTCGATCCGATTGCCGACGAGCATGACGAAAAGGTGTATAAGAAAGCGGTCGAGAACTTCAAGAAGTGGCGCGACAACAAGTGGCTGGTGCAGGATGGCGAAGAGCACTATTATATTTATGCCCAGACGATGAATGGCCGTACCCAGTACGGTCTGGCCATGTGCTGCTACTATGAGGACTACTGGTCGGGCAAGATCAAGAAACACGAGCTGACCCGCATCGAGAAAGAGGAGGACCGCATGAAGCACGTCGAGCTTCAGCAGGCCAACCTCGAGCCGGTATTCTTCGCGTATCCCGACAACGACGAGATCAACAAGATCGTTGCCGACTACGTGAAGAACAACAAGGCCGATTACGATTTCACGGCCGCTCCCGAAGGCTTCGGCCACCATTTCTGGGTGATCCGCGACAAGAAGATCAACGACCGTATCACCGAGATTTTCGCAGGTATTCCCGCTCTGTACGTGGCTGACGGACACCATCGTACCGCTGCCGCTGCCCGTGTGGGCAAGAAGCGTCAGGAGAGCAACCCCAACCATACCGGCAACGAGGAATACTGCTATTTCCTGGCCGTTACGTTCCCTGCGAGCCAGCTTCGCATCATCGACTACAACCGCGTGGTGAAAGACCTGAACGGGATGACTACCGAGCAGTTCCTCAAGGCGCTGGAGAAGAATTTCACCGTGGAACCCAAGGGCAAGGAGATCTACCACCCTTCGAAGTTGCACAACTTTTCGCTCTACCTCGACGGTCAGTGGTATAGCCTCACGGCGAAGCCGGGTACGTACGATGACAACGATCCGATCGGAGTGCTGGACGTAACCGTGCTGTCGAACCTGGTACTCGACCAGTTGCTCGACATCAAGGATCTGCGGACGTCGAAACGGATCGATTTCGTCGGCGGTATTCGCGGCCTGGAAGAGTTGAAGAAGCGTGTCGATAGCGGCGAGATGAAGGCGGCTTTCGCACTCTACCCTGTTTCCATGCAGCAGCTCATCGACATTGCCGATACGGGCAACATCATGCCTCCGAAGACCACCTGGTTCGAGCCGAAACTCCGTTCGGGTGTGGTGATCCATACTTTCGAGGAGAAATAGTGTCCCGTAAGGGATTCAAAAGAGAAAGGAGAATCTTGAACAGATTCTCCTTTCTCTTTTGTAATTATATGCTTTCCTGTATTTCACCGGGAGCGTCGCGTCCCTAGTTCTTTAGGGTCAGTTCGGAATTGCAGATGCAACTGCGAGCTACGAATATGCGACCGTCGGATTTGGTGTTGCGACCGTCGAAAATGGTGCGGGCGGTGGAAAGTACCGCCCTCGCAGCAGAGCGCGATCAGCTTTTTTTTGTGTTGTTGGCGATAGCTGCCAATGCACGGAACGTTTCGGCTGCTGCGCGAGTCACCACGACGATTATGAAGCCGTAGATCGGATTGAGGACGATGTAAATGAGCGAACCGCTGCCGAAGAATGCTCCCGTACCCATCATGCGAAGCATGGAGGCGTCGCCATTCAGAAATATTGCGGCGATCAGGGTGAGCAGTGCTCCGCCGATACCGACGAACATACCCGCCCATTCCCCGAAAGTCTGGATGAAGTGCGAGAATACGGGAATGGCGACGAAATCGTCATGCGCTGTCGCAGCTGCATATACTTTTTCGCGGCGGTTCCACCAGATTTGAAAACCGAGCCAGGAAACGAAGGCGATCACGAGCCAGACCAGAATAAACGCGGCGATCATCCGGCCTCCGCCGTACCGAAACAGGTCGTTGTTAATGGCCATTACCAGCAGTACGATGGGTGTCAGCAGGTTGAGGATCGCCAGGATCGCATACAGCCAGCGGAAGGGTTCGCGGAAAAACTTACCGGTGTCGATATACTTGAGTACCGGTTCGAAAAACGAGAAAAATTTGTTGTCTTTCATACGCATTGAAGATTTTAAGGTTAATACTTCACAATAAATTTAGGTATAAATTCCTTGAAAAAGAAATTTTCCGCCCGGTTTGTTTGCTGCGTGGCGGTGTGTTATCTGTCCGAAACAGAATGTTTTTGAATATATTTTAAGCGTTAGGTGAAATTTTATTACGAAATGTTATCTTAAACCGTAAAAAATGCGTACATTTGTAAGCAACTTATAATAAATGGATGTCTTATGGCAAAAATTAAAGGAACAATCCTCGTCGATAAGGAGCGCTGCAAGGGTTGCGGAGTCTGCGTGGCTTCGTGTCCCTGCGATGTGCTGCATTTATCGGCCGAGGTAAACAGCAAAGGTTACCCCGTGGCTCAGATGGCTAATCCGGATGCCTGCACAGGATGTGCGTCCTGCGCGATTATCTGTCCGGACAGTTGCATCACGGTTTATCGTCAAAAATTTGAATAAACTATGGCAGAGAAAGAAGTAAAATTGATGAAAGGCAACGAAGTGATCGCTCATGCTGCGATTCGCTACGGTTGCGACGGCTACTTCGGCTACCCTATCACTCCGCAGTCGGAGGTTATGGAGACGCTTATGGAGGAGAAACCCTGGGAAACGACCGGTATGGTCGTGCTGCAGGCCGAGTCGGAGGTTTCGTCCATAAACATGGTTTACGGCGGTGCATCGACCGGTAAGCGGGTGATGACTTCGTCTTCAAGCCCCGGTGTCAGTCTAATGAGCGAGGGTCTGAGCTATCTGGCAGGTGCCGAACTGCCTTGCGTGGTTGTGAACTGTCAGCGCGGCGGCCCGGGTCTGGGTACGATCCAGCCTTCGCAGGGCGACTATTTCCAGGCTTGCAAGGGCGGTGCGCACGGTGACTTCCACTTGATCGTACTTGCTCCGAACTCGGTTCAGGAAATGCACGATTTCGTGGGTCTGGCTTTCGACCTGGCATTCAAATACCGCAACCCGGCGATGATCCTCGCCGACGGTGCGATCGGTCAGATGATGGAGAAAGTCGTGCTGGCTCCGCAGCGTCCCCGCAAAACCGACGCAGAGATCGCCGAAGAGTGCAAGGATTGGGCTACTTGCGGCAAAGGTGCCCGCAAGGATCGCAACATCATCACTTCGCTGGAGTTGAAGTCGGAGGTGATGGAGAAGATCAACCAGCGCTTGCAGGCCAAATACAAGGCGATGGAGGAGAATGAGGTGCGTTACGAGGCTATCGACTGCGACGATGCGGATTACGTGATCGTAGCGTTCGGTTCGTCGGCGCGTATCTGCTCGGCGACGGTGGAGATGGCGCGTGCCGAAGGTATCAAAGTCGGCTTGCTGCGTCCCATCACGCTCTATCCTTTCCCGACCAAAGCGATCGCCGACCTGGCTAAGCGCGGTGTGAAGGGCTTCTTGAGCGCTGAACTCAATGCCGGTCAGATGGTGCAGGACGTGAAACTTGCTGTAAACGGTGCAGCTCCCGTAGAGCACTACGGTCGTCAGGGCGGTATGATGTTCTCACCGGACGAGGTGCTGGTTGCACTCAAAGAAAAACTGATTAATAAAAAGTAAGAATATGGCAGAAGTAGTAGAAATCAAACAGGAGAACCTGGTGTATGCCAAGCCTAAGTTGATCACGGAGAACGTGATGCACTACTGCCCGGGTTGCAGTCACGGTACGATTCATAAATTGGTTGCCGAGGTGATCGATGAGATGGGCATGGAAGGAAAAACGATTGCTGTTTCGCCTGTCGGTTGTTCGGTTTTCGCGTATAATTATATCGATGTGGATTGGATTCAGGCGGCTCACGGCCGTGCTTGTGCCGTAGCTACTGCGGCAAAGCGCCTGCATCCGGACAGTTTGGTCTTCACCTATCAGGGTGACGGCGATATGTCGGCTATCGGTACGGGTGAGACGATTCATGCGGCTGCTCGAGGCGAGAACATCGTAGCGATTTATATTAACAATGCGATTTACGGTATGACCGGCGGTCAGATGGCTCCGACTACCCTGCTGGGTATGAAGACCGCGACGACTCCTTACGGCCGTGATCCCCGGTTGAACGGTTATCCTTATAAGATCGCCGAGATGATGGCTCATCTGGACGGTGTGACCTATATTACGCGTCAGAGCGTATATAATCCGGCTCATGTCCGCCAGACCAAGAAAGCGATTCGCAAGGCATTCGAGAATGCAATGGCCGGTAACGGCTTCTCGCTCGTAGAGGTCGTTTCGACCTGCAACAGCGGTTGGAAACTCTCTCCGGTGGCTTCGAACAAGTGGCTCGAAGAGAACATGCTGCCCTTCTATCAACTGGGCGATATCAAGGACTTAACCAAGAAGTAAGAGGACAAAGAATATGAAAGAGACTTTAATTATTGCAGGCTTCGGTGGACAGGGTGTCCTCTCGATGGGTAAGATTCTGGCTTACTCGGGCGTAATGCAGGATTTCGAAGTTACCTGGATGCCCTCTTACGGTCCTGAAATGCGTGGCGGTACGGCCAACGTGACGGTTATCCTTTCGGACAAACGTATCTCGTCGCCGATCGCTCACGAATTCGATACGGCTATCGTACTGAACCAACAGTCGATGGATAAGTTTGAGTCGATGGTTCGTCCGGGCGGTACGCTGATCTACGATACCAACGGTATCACGCGTCACCCGAGCCGCACGGATATCAACATCTATACGATCGACGCTACGGCGGAGTCGGCCCGTTTGGGTCAGGCTAAGCTGTTCAATACGATGATTTTGGGCGGTTATCTGAAGGTATGCCCCGTCGTTAAGATGGAGAACGTAATGGTGGGACTGAAAAAATCCCTGCCGGAGCGTGCCTGGAAGATGCTGCCTGAAAACGAGAAGGCTATCAATCACGGTGCGGAAATCATCCGTAAGGTGCGTTAGTCGTTCGAGATATTCTATCGGAGCGTCCGGCTTATGGCCGGACGCTCTTTTTTTATCGCTTGCGGCACTATGTTTGCGCTGGGTTATAAAACATTAAACAAGCAATACTATGGAAACTGTAAAACAACTGAATAAGCAGGAGTTCACGACCAAGGTCGCCGATATCGAAAAATCGAAGGGCGAATGGAAATTCCTGGGCGAGCGTCCCGCCGTGATCGATTTTTTCGCGACCTGGTGCGGTCCCTGCAAGGCATTGGCCCCTGTGCTCAACGAGCTGGCGGCCGATTACCAGTATAAGGACCGGATCGATTTTTATAAGGTCGATATCGATCAGGAACAGGAACTCGCTGCGGTGTTCGGCGTACGGTCGGTGCCTACCCTGCTGTTCATCCCGCTGAGCGGGATGCCGCAGATGATGACCGGCGGTCGCCCGAAGAGCGACCTGAAGCGAATTATCGACGAGGTTCTGATGGGTAAGTAGTGATAAATCGGGTGATCGCATCTTCGGGGTTTCGACATCCGGATTTTTCGGGTTCGACGACCGATGTACGGCTTGATTTCCTATGCGGACGTGCCCCGTGTAATCATAGGCTGCTAACGGTACGACCGTCGGATTCGAAAATCCGAAGAGAAACTTCGAGAGATATGATTGCCATAAATTAAACAAGCGATGAAAGAGTTCATAAAACACAATCCGGCTACGCTCGATAATGTAGAAACGATGGCCAATGCGATGATCGAATCGATGCGTTTCGTCGATAATACGTTGGATTATCCCGAAGCGGAGAAGGCTCGGCCGAACGACGGCGTGGAACCCGAGTGGTTCTATGACGCCTACTACGGCGCTATTCCTACCTCGGAACTGACGGCTATCATTCAATACACCCAACAGCGGATGCTCTTCGAAAACATTGGCGAAACATTCCTGGGGATCGCTTTCGTCGAAATGAAGCATTTCGACCGTTTGGGCGATTTTATCGGACAACTGGGCGGGCGCGTGAATACTCCGAAGTATTCGAGTTCGGCGGTTACGGTCGAATATGAATCGGCTGCCGAGGCTGTTCGGGTCAATATCCAGGCCGAAAAAGATACGATTGCCGCCTATCAGCAGTTGATCGAGCGTATCCGAAAAAACAATCCCGAAAAGCTGACACAGTCGGCCGCAGTAGCTATCCAGCTTCTCAATAAGATTGTTTCCGACGAGCGGGTGCATGTCCGTATTCTTTCGGAGCTGGCGCAATCGGTCGCGGCGGAAGAGGGAAAAGAGGCATAATCCGCTTCCCGATCGAGCCGGTGTTTTTGGAGTGTTTTGTATCGCTCGAAATCCGGCCCGAAAGGATTCGCCCGCGAATGACCGGAAAAAGAGATCGAATACTTGGAGATCCTGTTGCTCCAAGGTCGATGGAATGTCGGGGATGATGTGAAGAGGCTGTCTGCAAGTTGCAGACAGCCTCTTCGGTTTGGATTCGCCGATAATTTCGAACAGGCGGCTTGTGCCGTGTTTGAAAATTTGCCGGACGTATTTTAGAATCCGATTCCGATGCGGAACAGGATGGCATTCAATCCTTCTCCCATGTGCTGGAAGCGGATGCTGAAATCGCCCCGCACTCCGCCGCTCTGACGGCCGAACGTGACGCCCGGGCCGATGGAGGTGTAAAATTCGGTGCCCTCGTTGAAGTAACCCCCTACCCCTATTGCGGCACCGAGATCCCACGACAGATTGAGGGCCGCTTTGCTTGAAACGGGCAGATAACCCTTCACATTCGCAAATACGGGGAGGACGGTTCCGCTATTGCCCAATTCGTATATGTTCCAACCGTTGGAGAAATAGATGTCTTTGTAGAAATAATTGATTCCCAAGCCGACACCGGCGAACAGATACGGATTGATCCGCACGCCGTGTACTGTTTCGAATACGATGCGGGGGACCAGATCACCCATTCCTTCGCTTACGGCCAAACCGTATGCGAAGGCAACTTCTCCCTGGTAACGAGGTAGTTTGCCGAACCGTTGTTTGTCGGCGGCCGATCGCCGGGAGGAATCGAAATACGAGATGACCTCTTTCGAACCGTTTTGATAGGTGATGGTGAAGACCTCCTCTGCGGGAATCGTATAGATCGGGCCGTCCGGATTGTCCCATCTTTGGTATTCGATTTCCGTGTCGGTTATTTTCAGCACTTTAGCTTGGATCTCCGTCGCATCTTTTTTCTGGATGATGTCTTGTGCACAGACAGTTTGTCCGAGGAGTATTGAAGCAATTATGAAAATCAGGCGTTTCATAGGAAATTTTCTTTTGAGTTGAATAATGAATGGTGTTGTTTGACAGGTATATAAAAAACGCAGGCTAAACTTTTTATTTGCTTTCTGAGGTCTTCGCAATACCTTGTAACCAAATAATGAGTAAAGCCCACGTTGGACGTGAGCGTTTACACTTTACTCTTGGTTACTTTTGAAAGTTGCGAAGTTTCAGAAAGCAAGAAATAAAGCTAACGCTTTTTATATGTATCGTCATACCTGTATTCTATCGGACGGCATGACGTATTGTACTGAAGAATAGAAGAGCTGTTATTTTCTCATAGGCAAAATGGTTTTATGTTCCGATTACAAATATAGTAAACCGATTGAGCATTATGCGATTTTTACGGCTTATTTTTATTTATCGTTTCGGTTTATTCATTGCTTTGTTGCCGGGCGTTCGACCGGGCTTCGATGCTTCCTGTCTAAAAATCCTCTTCGGATTTCCTCGTTATTCCGATTGCAGATGGCGTTTTATCGACAGACGTAGGAGTTTGCATCGCGGAATCCGAGCAGCAGCTCTTGCGCTGCCATGCGTTTCTTGCCGGATAATTGCAGCGAGAGGACGTCGATCCAACCGTCCGCACATCGGATCCGCAGGTATTTGCGGTTGTCGGTGTCGATCGTGCCGCATGGAGCTTCCGGACCACCGGCTTCGAAGCGCGCTTCGAAAATCTTGGCCGAATTCGCCTCCTGTTCCTCTCGCAGCAGCCGGGTCCAGGCTGCCGGATAGGGCGACAGCCCGCGAATGAAGTCGATGATGCGTTTTCCGGATTGAGTCCAGTCGATCAGACAGTCGTTTTTGAAGATTTTGGGTGCCGGCCGCAGCGATGTGTCCTCGTCGGACTGTACGACGGGGGTGATCTCTCCGGCAGCGATCCGTTCAACGGTCTGCACGACCAGATCGGCTCCGACGGTCATTAGCCTGTCATAAAGAGTTCCTACGTTATCTTCCGGCTGAATCGGCATTTCCACTTGGCCTAAAATAGCTCCCTTGTCGATTTCGTGGTTCAATAGGAAAGTGGTGACGCCCGTTTTGGATTCTCCGTTGATGATCGCCCAGTTGATCGGTGCCGCACCCCTGTATTGCGGTAGCAGCGACGCATGCAGGTTGAAGGTGCCGAGTCGGGGCATCGCCCAGACGACCTCCGGCAGCATCCGGAAGGCAATTACGATTCCCAGGTCGGGCCGAAGCTCCTCCATCGCACTGACGAAGGCCGGATCGCGCAACTTCTCCGGTTGCAGAATCGGCAATCCGAGTTCTCGGGCCGCGATCTTTACGTCGCTTTCATGCAATTTCTGTCCGCGTCCCGCCGGTTTGTCCGGAGTAGTGACGACCCCGACGACGTTGTAGCCGCTGCGCACCAGTGCACGCAGCGACGGCACGGCGAATTCGGGCGTACCCATGAAGACGATTCGCAAATCCTTGGCGTTCATTTTCGTTGAAATATTGCTGTCCGGAAATTCGCTTCCGGCTGTCCGGCGGTTCCATTCGCGGTTCTGCCATCCGTTCCGTTCATGCCTTGCGGACAAGGATTTCGGACTGTGGCAAAACCGGGAAAATCCCTTCGGACGATTCTCCGGTAATATCTTTAGTATTTTAATGTTTGCAGAGGTTGAGTTTGTGGTGCATGCGCTCCTGTTTGGTTTCGAGGTAGCGTTCGTTGTACTTGTTGGGGGCGATGACGATCGGTACGATCTCGTCGATCTTCAGGCCGTAACCCTCCAACCCTACTCTTTTGAGCGGATTGTTGGTCATCAGGCGCATGTGTTTGATCCCCATTTCGCGGATGATGCTGGCGCCCACGCCGTAGTCGCGCTCATCGACGCCGAAGCCCAGGCGTACGTTGGCATCCACCGTGTCCAGTCCTTCGTCCTGGAGTTTGTAGGCTGCGATCTTGTTGAAGAGTCCGATGCCGCGTCCTTCCTGGCTGAGATAAACGATGGCGCCTTTGCCCTCCTTCTCGATCATGCGCATCGCTTCGTGGAGCTGCGCGCCGCAGTCGCAGCGGCACGATCCCAAAATGTCGCCCGTGGCGCACGAGGAGTGCACGCGGAGCAGTACCGGCTCGTCTTCGGTCCATTCGCCCTTGGTCAGCACCATGTGTTCCAGCCCGTTGCTCTTCTGACGGAACACGGTGATTTTGAACATGCCGTATTCGGTCGGCATCTCGGCCGTTTCACCGCGTTCTACGATCGATTCGTTGCGCAGGCGGTAGGCGATCAGGTCGGCGATCGAAATGATCTTCAGGCCGTATTTCTCCGCCACTTCGAGCAGTTGCGGCAGGCGGGCCATCGAACCGTCTTCGTTCATGATCTCGATCAGTGCTCCGGCGGGTTGCAGTCCGGCCAGTCGAGCCAGGTCCACGGCGGCTTCGGTATGTCCCGGACGGCGCAGAACGCCTTTCTGACGGGCTCGGAGCGGGTTGATGTGCCCCGGACGCCCCAGGTCGGAGGGTTTGGTCTTCGGGTCGGCCAGTGCCCGCAGGGTCGCCGCGCGGTCGTGGATCGAAACGCCCGTAGTGCAGCCTTCGCCCAACAGATCGACCGTCACGGTGAACGGCGTGCCGAGCAGCGAGGTGTTGTTCGGCTCCATCATGTTGAGTTCGAGCTGTGCGCAGCGCTCTTCGGAAAGCGGGGCACACAACACACCGCGACCGTTCTTGAGCATGAAATTGACGATTTCGGGCGTCACCTTCTCGGCTGCTATGATGAAGTCGCCTTCGTTTTCCCGGTCTTCGTCATCGACGACGATGACGATTTTTCCCTGGCGGAAATCCTCGATGGCTTCTTCTATCGTATTCAGTACTTTTTCGTTTTTCATGGTCTATTTTATTTTTTGTTTTTATGTGCGAAACGTGCGAATATCCCGGAGATCTTCTCCTTGATTTTCTTGAATTTTACGACGTACCAATCCACGTCGAGCAGCCCCGAGTCGTTCGTGGCCTTGTATGTGAGGTAGATGGCGACGGGCGCCAGTACGAAGGCCGAGAGCCACGTGCCGTAGAATGCCTCCCATGTACCCTCTTTGGCCATCTTTTCGCCCGAACTGCTGATAATGTAGTAGATGACGAAGAAGATGACCGAGATTACGATCGGCATACCCAGACCGCCTCTGCGGACGATAGCGCCCAGTGGTGCTCCGATCAGGAAGAAGATGATGATCGTCACCGGAAGCGCCAATTTCTTGTGCCATTCGACCTTGCTGCGGTAGAGCTGGTTGAGCGCATTTTTGGCCTGCGATTCGTCGAACGAGAACATAGACCGGGAGTTGCGTGCGGCCGAAACGGCCTGGCTCCAGATTCGGTCCTTGGAGCGCAGGTCGAGAGTCGCCAGGGAGTCGAGGGCATCCATCGGCCTGAAATCCCGTTTTTCTACGACCACCGAATCGTTTCGGTCGGTTATGACGGTCGTATCCCGCACGAAGATACGCTCCTTGAGCAACGGGTCATAGGATCGGGTCGTCGCCGAATTGACCTGCTGTGTCAGCGTGTCGATTTCGTATTGCAGCTCGGAGATGTTTTTGGTCTGGGCGTTGTTGAACAGATCGGCATCCGTGCGCTGCATTTCGAATCCCGAAATGGAAATATTGGCTTTCTGAAGCTCGAATTTATTGCGTTGCAGGGAACTTTTGTTGTACCACTGACTCGAATTTCGGGTCTGTTCGTAGCGTTCGCCGTTGAAGAGCGTGATCTCCAGAAAGCGCTTGTCGTCCGAGAGCCGGATATAGCCCGAATCGGCGACGGTCGTGGTCATATTGCCCGATGCGTTGCGGTTGTCGTAAATCAGTACGTCGGTCAGCAGCCCTGTTTCCTGATTCTGGTGTCCGACGCGGATGCTCATGCCGTCGATGCCGTTGAAGAAGAGCCCGTCCTGAAACTCGAGGGTCTGGTTCATCTGGCGAATGTCGTATATCGTACGGAAAAATTTTTTGTTGGCGTATGGCACTAAGTTGTTGGCGATGAAGAAGCTGCCGACAGCCAATATACTTACGACCACGAGCAGCGGCCTCATGATCTTAGGCAGCGACATCCCCGCCGACTTCATAGCGAGCAGCTCGTAGTTTTCGCCCAGATTACCCATGGTCATAATGGCCGCCAGCAGCGTGGCGAGCGGCAGAGCCATCGGGATCATGTTGATCGTGGCGTAGCAGAGCAGTTCGATGATCGTACCGGGATCGAGTCCTTTGCCGACCAGCTCGTCGATGTAGCGCCACAGTACATTCATCATCAGCACGAACATAATGATGAAGAACGTCAGCACCATGGGTCCCAGATAGGACTTGAGAACGAGTTTATAGATGGTTTTCATCGGCGCGGCGGCGTTTTTTGACGAGCAAAGTTAGCAGTTTTACTAAAATAAGCGTAACGGTCAGGGTAAATATTATGGCCGCACCAGGCGAAACTTCGAAATTGTAGCTCAGGGCGAGTCCCGCGAGGTTCCCCGCGACGGCGACGGCTGCGGCGGCCGGTGCGAGCGTGCGGAAGGATTTGGTGAACGTATTGACGATCGTTACGGGAATAGTCAGCAGCGAGATCAGCAGCACGATGCCCATGATGCGGATCGAGAGTACGATCGTGACGGCGATGAGTGCCGACATGGTATAGGAGATCAGCCGGGTCGGGATTCCTTGGCTGCGGGCGAAGTCGCGGTCGAAGGCGACGTACATGACCGGACGCAGCCAGAGGAGCGTGCCGACAGTTACCACGAGCGTCAGAACGGCGAGCGCCTGGACATCGGTGCGGGTGACCGTTACGATGCTGCCGAACAGGAAATTCGAGAGGTCGCCCGATGTGTAGCCCGGGCGCAGGCTCATGAACAGTACGCCGATAGCCATACCTACCGACCAGATGATGCCGATGGCCGAATCCTCCCGGATACGGCCCCGGTCGTTGGCCCATTCGATCCCCAGTGCCGAGAGGACGGCGAAGACCATCGCGCCCAGAATCGGATTGATTCCGAGGTAGAAAGCGATGCCCAGTCCGCCGAACGAGGAGTGCGTGATGCCGCCGCTGAGGAAGACCAGTCGCCGGCAGACGACGTAAGTGCCGATGATTCCGCACGTAATGCCCGACAGGATGCACGCCCAAAAAGCGTGATTGAGGTAGCTGTATCGGACAAGGTCGTTGAAAAACTCCATGGTGCGCTAATCATTAGTTTGCAAATTTACGGATTTTTTACAAAAAAATAGAACCGGGAGCCGTTTTATATCGCAGCATCCGTATTTTGTTCCGTCCGATTTGCGGGGCCCGTGCTTTGTTGCCGCAGAGAGCGGTATCGGTCGGAAGACAGGCTGTGCATACACCGGAATTCGTATGCTTTTTGGTGAAAGACATTAAAAAATCGAATATTCGGTGCGTCATATCATTTTTTTCGTATATTTGAATACGAATGCTTGTTCATAGGTTCTTCGGCATTCGCAAAACCAATCTTTAATCTCTTAAATTTTTACATTTATGCGTACATCTTTATTTCTCGGTTTGACCGGATTGGCATTGCTGGCAGCGTGCGGACTGTCGGGGTGCAGTGATGACGGTGTCGAAAACAAAGACCCACAACTTCCCCCCCCCACAGTTGATGTCAGCGTAGATGAAGTAAATCGTACAACGGCTTCATTTACAATCAATACGAACAATGCCTCCGACTATGTCTATGCCTTATTGCCGGCTGCAGAAACGATCGCTGATGCGGAGGCGCTCTTCGAAAGAGGACCTGTCCATTATTTCGAAGGAGAGAAAACAGTAAAGGTCGATCTGAACGATCTTGCCGGCGACACGGAATACAATCTTTATGTTGCGGTACGCAACATCAATCCTTTAGTTTACAGCGATCTCGCTTCCGAGGTGATCGACACGCATGTTCCCTATACCGAGATGATTACGCTCGAAAGTGTCGGACTTACCTCTTTCTCCTACCATATCATGAAGCCCGAAGGGGTGACCAAGTACAAGCACGTCTGTCTTTCGAAGTCCGACTACGATTACATCGTAAGTTTAATCGGAGGAAGCCTGCATTCGTATGTAAGTGCTTTCGGTGCGGAAGCGACCGAGGATCAAACCTATAATTTCGATACCACTTTCTTCGATATCGTCGATTTTCGTCAGGATATCTATTCCGACATGGAGTTTATCATCATTGCCGGTGAAGTGGACGAGAATGGCCAGGTCGCAGAGTCGGCTGTGAAGTCGCTCCTCTTCAAAACCAAGAAGGCCGGTGTCGCGCCTTACGACTTCGAGGTTTCCGTGGGTAACATCGGTTCGATGACGGCCGATATTGCCATCGAGCCGGAGGAGGGAATCGAGCGTTTCCGCTATTTGGTTGCTTCTCGGGCAGATTTCGATTATACCGCTTTCGAGGGAGAGGCTTCCGTGCGTCGCATGATCATCGGCCACTGGGACGATCTTACGAACGAGAGTACGAAGGCTATCACCGTCAATGCGACGGGACTCAAACCCAATACCGAATATCAGGTGGGTATCGTGGGCTTCGACAAGGAGTTGCGCGAAAAGGTTCTGCTTTACGACTTCACGACGGGAGAGCCTACAGGCCCCAAACCGACTTTGGCCGTCGAAACACAGACTGTCGAAACTCCGTGGAACAAGGCCGCTTTCAAGGTCAATGCGACTTATGCGGTAGCGATGACGGCCGGTGTTTTCCCGAAGGGCTCCATCGACGAAGTGCTCGGCCGCCCCGGTAATGAGAATCTTACGGCCGGCGATGTCATTTACAACAACGGTACGCAGCTTACCGAACAGGAGGTGGCTGCGGCTATGAGCGAAGAGGGACTTGTCATCGAGAGTGGAGAGCTGCTGCCCAATACCGAGTACGAGTTCGGCGTTTATGCGGCCAACGCAGAAGGTGTGGGCGTTTCCGAAATAGTGGAGTTCACCACCCTTTTACCGCCGCAGCAAGGCGGGGAGCTGCGTGCGAAGCTGCCCGGCAAATACACTGCGACGACCAAAGACAGCAACGGTGATCCGGTCACTTTCTCCGTTACCATCGCTACGGGTGTGAACGAAGCTACCGAGAAAGCCTATTCCGATCTGAACCGTCTGGTCGTTCTGGGCTTCGCGCCGTGCGGAGTGGATTATGCCAGCCCCGAAGAGCTGCTCGCCAACGGCTGGGCAGCGACCGAAGAGGAGGCCAATGCGAATTACGGGCCGAAGTGGTTCATCGAGTTCACCAGCGACGAAACGATTTCGACGAGTCTGCCTGTGAACAACGAACTGGATTACACGATGTTGAATTTCGATGGTAAGCAATACTATTTCCACGCTTTCGCCAAACGTCCGACTAGCGACCGCTATACGGATGCGGTACGCAGCTTCCCTGTCGAGGTGTCGGATGATCTGACAGTGACGATCAAGAAGTTGGTCGAAGAAACCGATTACGGTACCTTTACCTACTATCCCGGTGTGTTGTCGGGTACGAGTCAGTGGTGGGGCGACATGGTGTTCGCAGCGTCGGAAGAGATCGTGCTGAAGCGCGATGCCGATCAGGGGCCCGAGCCTGCTGCCGTGAAGAGCGTGCGACATCTCTCCATGCCCGAGCGCGTGACCGTAAACCTCGGAGCGTCACCTGCAGTGGACAACCGTCGAGCTGTGGCTGAACGATTGATGCGTTAATCCTAAAAAACTTGTGTTATGAAGAATTTATTCGGATGGATGCTGGTCGTACTGCTGGTGCTGACGGCCGGCGTGTCGTGCAGCGACGATGAAGAGCTTCTTGCGGGCAATGGAATCGCCGATGCAGCCTGGAGTGCCGAAAACCAGGTCGAGATCGAAGGCGGGGTGCTTAATTACACGTTTGCCGCCGCAAGCGATTGGACTGCCCGGAGTTCGGCTGACTGGTGCGAAGTGCAAACCGGTTCGGGTATGGCGGGCGAATCGTTGCTGCGTCTGAAAGTTGCCAAAAATACCCGGGCCGAAGCTCGTTCCGCGACGATTACCGTCAGTGTGTGGGGATATGCTTCGCCGGTTTCGTTCGTGGTGAAGCAGGGCAAAGGATTAATTGAGCAGGGGGACGGAAAATACCGCAGCGTGAACGAATGGGTTGCCGAGTACATGAAGAGCCGTTATCTCTGGAATCGTGCCATCGAGAATGTTTCGCTCGATTACAGTCTTTGTTATGACTTCTTTTTCTTCTCGATTCTCGACGGTGTAGCCGCTCAGGACGAGGTGAACCGCGAAGACGGTCATTGGCAGGGGCAGAAACGTATGTATTACTATTCGCGTTTGGAAAGCGATGCGCCTCTGTCGCGTACTCCCGGCGAGGCGTATGTCGGTTCGGGTATCTATCTGTTGGATGCGACCCGACTCGGGGACGATTATATCGGAATTGTGGTCATGGTCGTCATCCCCGGAACGCCGGCTGCGGAAGCCGGTCTCGTGCGCGGCGACTTCATCACGGCGGTCAATGGCGAGGAGGTGACCGAAAGCAACTATCAGAGTTTGGGCCGGGCCGTGTACGACGGTGCGGTCGATGTTACGGTGAACAGTGTCACGTGGACCGACAACGGGACTACTCCTGTGCTTACCCCGAAAGGGAATGTGCAACTCGGAAGTGCGACCTTCACCAGTCCGGCTATCTATATGGATAAAGTGGTCGAAATCGAAGAGTCGGACAAGAAGGCCGGTTATCTGCTCTATATGGGCTTCGATGTCGATTACGATGAGGAGTTGATAGCCGCTTTCGACCGTTTCCGTGCACAGAATGTCACCGACCTGATCCTCGATCTGCGTTACAACAACGGTGGCGATGTGCTTTCGAGTACTGTGCTCGGTACGCTTATCGCAGGTGAGGCGTACAAGGGACAGCTCTATGCTCATATGACGTTCAACGAGGACCGCACGGAGGCCGGAGAGAGTGGCGACTACAAGATCGGCGTCAAGGAGACGTTCGAAAGCGTGTACGAACCGATCGAAAGAGCCTTGCAACATGCTTTGGGCTTGAAGAAAATCTATGTCCTGGTGAGCGAAACGACTGCTTCGGCGAGCGAAATGGTCATCAACGGTCTGCGCGGCCTTGATATTGAGGTCAATCTTATCGGGATGCCCACTAACGGTAAGAACGTAGGTATGGAAGGTGTGGTCCGCTCGTTTCACAATTACGATTTCCTGCTTTTCCCCGTTTCGTTCTATATTGAAAATGCCAAGGGCTTCCGGGATTACTCGGATGGCTTCACACCCGATGTCCAAATCGATGATTCGGCGATTTATCCGGGTGAATTCGGTACGATGATGGATCAGCTCGGATACCTTGCCCTGCAGTGGATCAAGACCGATAACAAACCGCAGTTGCCGTCCGCCATGCACACGCGCGGCAGTTGCCGGTCGATGAGATCTTTCGGCGATCTGTGGGAAAACCGGCCCGTACAGCCTGTGGGCGGAGCCGTGATGCAACCCGTGAGAGAGGAATAGACCGCTCTGTTTTACGTATGCCGCAGGGGTGCCCGTTGCAGGGCGCCCCTGCTCTTTTATCCGGACGTGTGTGTGATTTTTGCCGATAAAATGGTCGGATTCGCATAGTTTTTCGTACTTTCGCTCAAATTTACAGCAGAAATATGCAGCGACGCAGAGTCAATTTTCACACCTTGGGCTGCAAGCTCAACTTTTCGGAGAGCTCTACCCTCGCCCGTGAATTCGAAGCGGGCGGCTTCATCCGGGTCGGGGTTTCGGAAGCGGCGGATATTTCGGTCATCAACAGTTGCTCGGTGACCGAACATGCCGACAAGAAATGCCGCAACCTGATCCGTAAAATCCATCGGCGCAATCCGGCGGCGATCATTGTCGTCACCGGTTGCTACGCCCAGCTCAAACCGCAGGAAATCGCCTCGATCGAAGGGGTCGATCTGGTGCTGAGCAACAACGACAAGGGCGAACTTTTCAGGCGTGTAGCGGCTCTTGCGGGCAAGGGGCCCGCACAGTTCACCAGTTGCGACGCGGAGGAGCTGACCAATTTCTTCGCCGCCTTTTCGAGCGGCGACCGTACCCGCGCGTTCCTGAAAGTGCAGGACGGCTGCGACTATAAGTGCGCCTACTGTACGATCCACTATGCGCGGGGTGCCAGCCGCAATATGCCGATCGCCGACCTGGTGAAGGAAGCCGAACAAATCGCCGCTGCGGGACAGCGGGAGATCGTCATCACGGGGATCAATACGGGCGATTTCGGACGCACGACGGGTGAGCGGTTCATCGATCTGCTGCGGGCCCTGAACGAAGTCGAAGGCATCGAACGCTACCGTATATCTTCGATAGAGCCGAATCTTTTAACGGATGAGATAATAGCGTTTTGCGCTTCGTCACCTAAATTCCAGCATCACTTTCATATCCCGCTTCAGAGCGGTTCGGACAGCGTGCTTGCACGGATGCGCCGCCGCTATACGACCGAAAAATTCGCCGAGCGGATCGAGGCCGTGCGGCGCCTGATGCCGGACGCCTTTATCGGGATCGACGTGATCGTCGGTTTTCCCGGTGAGACGGAGTCCGATTTCCGTACGACCTACGAGTTCCTGGAGCGCCTTGCACCGGCCTATTTGCATATTTTCCCCTTCTCGGAGCGTCCCGGCACGCCGGCCGTCGATTTTCCGGACAAAGTGCAGCCTTCGGTGGCTACACGGCGCGTGGAGGAGCTGGAAGAGCTTTGCCGCCGACTGCACGGCGAATTCTGCGCCCGGGCCGAAGGTACGACGGACGAGGTGTTGTTCGAGAGCACGATGCGGGGCGGGATGATGTTCGGCTATACGGGCAACTACCGCCGGGTCAAGGCCCCCTACGACCGGAGTCGGATCAACACGATTTGCCGGGTGCGGCTGGGGCGTATGGACGATGCGAACGATCTCGAAGGCGAAATCGTGGATAATTAGCGATTTCTTCGTATATTTGATGTAGTTTGATTAAGATTCTTTGAGTATCAAACCATTAAGAAGAACTTGCATGAGAATGGGCAATGGATAAGAAATTGCTAACTTGTTTTATTACACTATATTCCTCATGCTTTTCAAATAACTCTTTTCTAAGTGCAAAGATACGATTTTTTCTCCAATTATAAGAATCCGTACCTTAAAAACTATCTATGTGATAAAGATAATGACATAACAGATTCGTAGCCGAGTTCACCAAACCACAGGCAAAGGTAACTCGTGTTCTTTTCGTCCAAGCAAGGTCAAGCCCTGCGGGTGTCGTGGAAAAATCATCCTCGCCCCGTGGGGCTTTCTGTATTTTTCCACACAACCTTGCCTGACGAGAACACGACCTTTTAGAGCCTGTAGTTTGGGAACTCCGGCCCCGAATAGCCGGACTAACAAAAAATATATAATGTTATGTCACAAGCAGTATTAAACAACAGTCAAGCAACAGGTCACACCGACCTGCTATCAGGTATCTTGAAGGTACAAGTGAGAAACGAAGAGAAGATTACGGAGCAAGACCGTATCTATTGCCAGAATCAGCAGGACGAGCTTTACAAGACGCTCGACCAGATTGCCTGGTGGTACAACATCTTCAAGAGAGAAGCCGAAAAATATGAGGGTAAAATCAAACTCAAGCACGAGCCGAACGGTAAGATTACCACAAGCAGCTATGACCTCCACTATCGCTACAATAATGACGAGAAGGATTATACCCATCACGAGTTTACTCCTTTCAAGAACATCAATGAGTTGGTGGATAGCCGTCATAACGCTATCAGAAACTTTATCAACCGCATCATCGGCTATTTCAATAACACCTACAGTGTCTCTGTTGAAGCTCCAAAGATTGATGAGAAGACTCTCCCGATAGACTTCCGACCTGTATATAACACCTATGTAGATGTGGTTATCGAACATCTCGGAGGCAAGAGTTTCCGAGATACTGCCGAGGAAGAACTTATCAAACGCTTCTTGCAAACTGTCAGACCTTCTTGCTGGAGCAAGGTGAAGCCTGAACTGAAGAAGGATAAAATCATCTTCCCCGACATTGTTACTTGGGATTCTATCCATTATCAGTATTACAAGGAATATGACTTCGAATATGACTCTGACCGTAAGGTGAGCCAGTTCTGCGAAGGCATTGCTTTCGGTGCAGATGATGTACTCTGTGGCAGTATCGAGATGATTATGGGGCTTGACACCCGTAATGTAGATATATCCCGTTGGTACGACCTGACAACAACCAACGCCTTGAACATGAAGTTCTATGCCAATGGTCGTATCGATGTCAAGTTCAAGGACAGTGCAACAGCAGAGAGTTGTTTCAAGCGACTGCGACTAAATGAAATCAAACTAAGAGACGAGAACTGATGACCACACGATATGTATGACACTCCGTAGGTACTGCCTGCGGGGTGTCTTTCGTTTTTATCCACTTCAATCATTACAGCCATGTATGCCATCATACCACAACAGATACCGCAAGGCAAGCGTGCAGAGATCAACGAGAAGATTCTCTTTGCCATCAACTCCGGTAAGGATATGATTCCTGCGGAGAGTATATACAACTGCTATACGGGTATCGGAGGACTGCACAACCTCAAGCAGTCGGACTTCGCCAGCTACCACGAGTATGCCGAGGCAAAGAAGGAGTTTGAGATGGGACAGTTCTTCACACCGCACGAGGTATGTCGGGATATGGTAGATGTACTCTCTCCCACATCATCGGAGATGATTCTCGATATGTGTTGCGGTATGGGCAACTTCTTCAACCATCTGCCCAACCAACACAACGCCTATGGCTTTGACATAGACAGCAAGGCTGTGGCAGTGGCAAGGTATCTCTATCCCGATGCACATATCGAGAAGTGCGACATACAGCAGTACCACTCCGAGCAACGCTTTGATGCCATCATCGGTAATCCTCCGTTCAATCTGAAGTTTGACTTCCGACTATCACAGGAGTATTACATTGACAAAGCCTATCATCTGCTCAATCCTGCAGGGTTCCTGATGATCATCGTCCCTGCCTCTTTTATGCAGAACGAGTTCTGGGAGAAGAGCCGTGTAGGAAGAGTAAACGAGGACTTCTCCTTCATCGGACAGACAAGGTTAGCACCTCACGCCTTCACTTCGGTAGGTGTAGATAACTTCAACACCAAGATAATGGTCTTCCTGCGTCGTTCACAGCATATAGAGATGAATCCCTACAATGCCGAGGAGTTTGTCTCTATGGCAGAACTCAAGGAGCGTGTGAAGAAAGCCCGTGAGATGAAGCACCGCCTGCGTCTTGACCTTATGCGTGAGACCAACCGCATAGACAAGGAGGAGTTGGAACAGTTCGAGTACAAGCTCGCCAAGTATATGTACGAGTTGAAGGCTCACGCAAGGCTCAACAAGCATATCGACAAGGCTGTAGCTCTTGTTACCAAGTTTCGTAACCAGAAGCCTCCTGAGAATGCCACCAACGAGCAGATGAAGGAGTGGGAACGCAAGAAGCTCACTACTGCCAAGGTACTTGCCACCATACGCAAGTATATCACCTCACAGAATGTCGTACCACGCAAGGAGGTGGCATTAGTAAAGACCTCCTACGGCTTCAAGCTCAAGCAGTATGCACCACGACTGCTTGATAAGGTGGAACACAAGGCGGCAAGCATCAATGACCTCATATTGGATAGCACAGCGCTGCCTATGCCTGAGATAGCAACCGAAGAGAATATGCGACAGATACGCATTGCGGGGCGTATTATCCGCCGTAAGCGTAGGCTCTACGATATACAGAACCAGCCATTTTCGGATATGGAAACGGACGATACTCTTGCCGAATATCTCGATAATGCCACCTTCGTAAACAAGGATGGCGAGGTATGCGAGTTTACCCGATTGCAGAAGCACGACCTGAACCTTGTGCTTCAGAAGCGATACGCTCTGCTCAACTGGCAACAAGGCTCCGGCAAGACTGCCGCTGTATATCACAGAGCCAAATACCTGCTCAAATATGGCAAGGTACGCAATGTTGTGATACTTGCCCCTGCCATTGCCACCAATATGACCTGGACTCCGTTCCTCGCCATCAACAAGGAGCGATACAGAGTGATACGCACATACAAGGATCTTGAAGATGTGCCGAGAGGTATCTTCCTGCTGCTATCCACCTCTATGGTAGGCAAGCTCAAACGCGACCTTATGCGGTTTGTGAAACTGTCCTCAAGGAAATTATGCCTCGTGTTCGATGAGTCGGATGAGATTACCAATCCGTCATCACAGCGTACAAGGCATATCCTGACAGTCTTCCGCAGACTCAAGTACAAGATTCTCGATACGGGAACAACCACCCGTAACAATATCGCAGAGCTATACAGCCAGTTTGAGTTGCTCTATAACAACTCGGTCAATATGACTTGTTGGTGCAGCAGTATCTACCACGAGAACCGAGATAAGGAGATAGAGTGTGAAAGAAACCTCCATTGCGGAGAGCCGTTCCCAGCGTTCAGAGGTCATGTGCTGTTCCGTGCCTGCCACTGTCCGGGCAAGGCAACGGTATTCGGCATAGAGAAGCAGAATCAGGATGTCTATAACAAGGAAGAACTCTTCGACCTCATAGGCAAGACCATCATCACCCGTAAGTTCCGCGACTTTGCAGGCGAGAAATACAAGATACGGACTCATACCGTAAGCCCTTCAAAGGGTGAACACAAGGTATATCGTGTCATCATTGAGGAGTTCTGCCGTATATGCGAACTATACTACAATAGCACGGGTGATACAAAGAAGGATGCAGGACTGAGGCTTATGCGGCAGATCAAGCTGCTTATCAAGGCTTGCTCGGTTCCACACCTCATATCGGGATACTACGGCGATGACTATCCGAGCAAGACACGATACATAGAAACATTGATACGGAAGATACCGGGCAAGGTAGCCATCGGCTGTACCACACTTGCCGCCTTTGACCTCTATGAGAGTTATATCCGTGAACGCTTTCCCGACAGACCGATATATGTCGTGAAGGGAGATGTGGCATTCAAGAAGCGTCAAAGCATCGTGACGGAGTTCGACTCTACCATCAACGGCATGCTGATATGCACGCAGCAGAGCCTGAGCAGTTCGGTAAACATACCCACCTGCAACGATGTGATACTGGAGTCACTGCAATGGAACATACCCAAGATGGAGCAGTTCTACTTCCGCTTCATACGCCTTGACTCCAAGGAGATGAAGGATGTGCATTATGTCACCTACGAGGACTCCGTTGAGCAGAACCTGATGGCATTGGTACTCACCAAAGAGCGTCTCAACGAGTTCATCAAGACGGGAGAAGTGAAAGAGCAGTCGGAAATCTTCGAGGAGTTCGATATCACAATGTCCGTAATAGACAGTCTGCTGATACGCTCTACGGACAGCGAGGGTAAGATACATATCAGCTGGGGAAGCCAGCGAGTAACAAGTTAAACAGAAAGTCTATGGATAATATGGATTTAAGCAATGCCGAGGTTGCCGTAACCACACAGCACATTCTGGACGGGAAAGAGTACAAGGACTACTGGGTGCAGATGTCCGACTACAGCGACATGGGAGAATTTCTCTGTGCCTGCTCCGACCTCTTTCCCGAAGAAGAGGAACCGGAATATAGATATACCAAGTGGGAGAATATACCCGACAGGCTGATAAGGCGTGAATGGATATGTCCCAACTTCTTCGAGATACGCGATGCCATGGAAAGGCTCGATGAGAACGAAAGGGAGTATTTCGTCACTTGGAGCGAACACTTCGGATATGACATAACAACCGATGATCCGCATATGATGGTATCGCACTATCAGGATATATACGGTAACACCATACAAGAGACCGAAGAGGAACTTGCCGACATCGCTGATGATGCTTTGGTGTATACGGGCATATCGGGCAACTTCTGCGATATGCTTCCTCTTCAGTATGAGATATTCGATGATAACTACAACTAAAATAATGGATATATGGAAATCAGTTTCAAAGGACCGGTAATGCCGATTGACCCATACTCGCAGTTGGCATTTGTGGAGATACTAAACATCATACTCATTGCAAAGCATATTATGGATGTGAACAGGTATCTCATAGCAAGGAATGTAAACCCTCAGTTCGGCTCACTGTCGGGATATTTCCGGTGGTCGTTTGCCGATGAGAGGTTCACGCTGTGGCAACGCACGGACTACAACTCCGATATGTGCTTCTCACACCGCATACTGGATATGCCGTTCTGTATGCTTGCAGCAAAGGATAAAGAGAATGATGAGAGAGTATTCAACTAACCATCAAAGAATATGGAAACGACAATCAAGGTATCCAACAGAGAGATAGCGATACGAGCCTTCGATTATCTGAGGCACGATAGAAAGACCGACTCGGCACTGCGACTGGCTCACCACCTGCTGCACTATGACCGCATATCGCTCGGCATAGGCGAGGTGGATTGGGAGATAGATATGGCTATCCAAAAGTTCGGTGGCAATCCACGAACTGGATACCGATATTCGGCACATTTCAGTTTCAATGCAGAGACGGAGATGGAGAAAGAGAGATACGAAGAGATACTCAACGGTAATGAGTAACCGAAGGGCGGCCACAAGGTCGCTCTTCGCATTTATAGACATATGTACGGGAAACAGAATCCTGCCGTACACAGGTAACAACAAATGAACGAAGCAAAGAAAACACTCACAATGGAGTTCATAGAAAGCATAATGGACGAGAACTACACCCTCGTATGGGTGGACTATCGGGAAAGTTTTGATGAGAACCGAGACTTATTACAGAAATGCCTTGAAAAACAAGGTTGCGAGGATCTGTGGTCAAAGGTCGAGGATTGGTATGAGGATGCCGAGGAGCAGGCAACACAAGAGATTATCAAGGGACTGAAGAGCCACTGCATCGACTTCCACGACTTTGAGAAGGACGAGGTTGAAGCCTTCTTCGAGGAACACGATGATGAGATAAGGGACGAGATACGCGAGCGTGACGACTCCACAACGGTAAACGACCTTATCAAGAATACCAACGACATACCTATACGGGTGGAAGTGCTATCCAACTACGACTGCATCAACTCTTGTTGGTTGGAGTCACAAGGTGGCTTCCGCTACAAGGAGAGTTACTTCGGGGATATGATAGATACTCTTCGCCTCAACCCTGCAAAGGTGAAGAAAGCATTGACGGAGAAAGGCTACACCGTATATGGCAGGTTCCCGAACAAGAAGTATCGTGACGGTAAGGAACAAGTATCCTACGAGGATTTTTGTCAAGAGTTGGAGAACTCCTGCTGTGGAGCCAATCTGCTTACCTACATAGGGCTTGTAAACCTCAGAGACCTCTACGATGCCGACTTCAAAATCAAAGAGGTCATCATTCCCAAAGGTAATACCTGCGGCCTGTTCAGCTCAATGTATGGCGGTGGCAGTCTGATAGAGATGGAACTCAAAAGCGATGTAAGAATCCGACTAGATAAGGCACGCAAGGACGGCTACGGCTTCCGTCTGCGACTTGACAATGAACGCTCCAAATATGATTACTCCATCAAGCATGTATATGGCGTATGCGATACCTTCTTTGGTAAGCAGGTAAGCATCGTTTCAGCAAACTAAATCAGTATTAACCATAAAAATATCAATGTATGAAGAAGATTGAAGTAAAGGTAAGATACCTCTTCGAGGGTACTTACACCGTAGCGGCAGATGACCGCAATGAGGCACGCACAATGGTAACAAGAGATTGCGGGCTGGTATTGGGTGGAAACATCCACACCACACTCGATGATGACGATGTGGATTGGGAGTTTGATGTTCACCCCGATATGCAGATTCTATCCTACACAGAGTTGGAGAAGAAGCAAAAGCCGAAACGTCTGAAGATGGATTTCTCCGACAGGATAGAGACACTCCACAAGGATATTATAGATGCCATAAGGCAGTTGCTCTACTCGCACGGATTGACAGAAATAACCTTCCCCGAAGAGCAGGATGATCCTGTATGGGTGATATGGTTCAATTGGGACGGAGCCCCATACGAGTGCAAAGTAATGGGTGTCAAGGTAACGGATAACAGTATGACTGTGATTGCCCACGACAAGATTTGCAATGATGAAGTGACTTGCTCCACACCCTTTGAACTTGGAGCAAAGAATATCGACTGGCTATATGAGATATATGATGCTGTATGGCAGCAGTTGGAAGAGAACAGAGATAATAACGCTTAAAGATTACGACTATGAGATTAGACCCTGTAAATGCAGTGTCGAGCTTCCACTACTATATGTGGAATGCTTGGGACGAGGAAGAGTGCAAGATTACCTTCGGAGGTGCTTATAAGCACTTCTGGGAGAAATGGAACTCCCTTGCAAGCAAATCAATACTAGGAGCGGCAGAACGATTCTATGCCGAACTCTCGGACAACAACCGAGAACTGCTTGTCAATCGTGCTGTGGCACTCTATGACGGCAAGGCTACAAGAGAAGAACCTCACGATGATGATGTATATGTCTGTGATGCTTGCGGTTCAAGAAAAATTGAGATTCAGGTTTGGGTAAATGCCAATACCAATGAGTATCTAAGTGATGTAGATGATGACGATACGGACTGCAAATGGTGCGCTGACTGTGAACAGAGTCAGAATTTCTGCACCTTGAGCGATTACAAACAGAAGATGCAAGATTGGTGGAAAGACCTTGACTTTATCACATTGGAAAGTATAACCGGCTTGCACGAGACTAACTACTCATCGGAAGATTGTTCACAATCCTTTGTGGATGCCTGCAATGATTGGTGGAACGGTCAGGACTATGATACCCAACGAGAACTCTATTTCAAATCACAATCTTAATACTTACGACAATGACTGATAAAGAAATCATCGAAAGAATATGCGGCTCGTGTAACTGCGATGAAGCAACTGCAAAGGAGTATCTGAATGATGAGATACGCCACCTCAGAGAACTGCAAGAGGTAAACGACCTGCAAGAGAGCGATATTGAACTCTCTTGCAGCGGTCTCGGCATTGAGTCCGAGTGTATGGAGTATTTCACAATGGTATTAACCTACTAACATCTACTACTATGGCTTACTTTAAGAATATACATTCATTGGCGGAACTCAAGAAGGAGTACCGCAGATTGGCATTGGAGAACCACCCCGACAAAGGTGGTAGCACAGAAGTGATGCAGCAGATCAATGTGGAATTTGAACGGCTACACGAGATTTGGAAGAACGATACTACTGTATCGGCGAATGCTTCAGGCTATGAGAATGACTATGCAGGAGCATCGGCAAAGGAGTATGCCGACTTCGTATATAACGAATATCGTTGGAAAGGTCGCAACTATCAAGGCCAACACGCTCCTGAGATTGTGGAGTTGGTGCGTAACTGGATAAAGGAGACCTATCCCAAGTATAAGTTCTCGGTATCAAGGCACCACTATAATTCTATCCATATCTACCTTGTCAAAGCCGACTTCGAGGCATTCAAGAAGGATAAGGGCGTTGTGTTCCACCACGATGTGAACCATTATAACATTGATGTAGACCAAACGCTCACCGACAGAGCCAAGGAGGTTATGAAGAATGTCTGCGACTTTGTGATGTCGTATAACTTCGATGACAGCGATCCGATGACCGACTACTTCTGTACCAACTTCTACCTTACATTGGGAGTCGGCACCTATAAGAAGCCATACAAGGTAGAACTGCCAAAATTGGACTGTAAAGGCAAGAAGTCCGATGTATTCAAGCACCCTGAAGGTGCTGCACACAAGGCAATACGCCAAGCATTAGGCGGTGCATACTTCAGTTTTCATAACAGCCAGCGACTACAAGGCAAAATGGTGCTCGGTGAAGATTCATACGGGCATAGCGGCGACAAATACTTCTGGCCACTCTCATACTCCAGTGCCAAGACAGCCCAAAAACGAATGGATAAATTGGAGAAAGCGGGCATCCGTTGTAAACTCACAGGATACAATGGCGGCTGCATTGAGTTCCTTGGCTACACACCCGAAACGGAAGCACTACTTGAGAAAGAGAGGCAGGAGGTTATCATCGCTCATCGTGCTTGGCAGGCAAAGCAGGTGCAGACAGGATAGCATAAAAAATCATATAGAAGTCCTATCGACTTCTATATGATTCTGCGTGATAATCGCACAGATTATCACACTGTCCGATAACAAGCTTACCTTTTTTCGTATTAGGATACTTATCTGCAACAGTCCTATAATTGCATAGGGCATAGTTTATCTCGGCAGCCACTTCGTCATCAGTTACTATATCACAAGCTAATTTTATCAACTCTTTAGCTCTACCTCGAGCTGTTTGTGTATATTCATCTTTCTCCCAATTTCTTTTCTCGCATACCTGTCCCCAATAACTAGTACCACGATAATATTGAGTTAATCCCCAACAGAAATCAAAAGAATTTCGAAGTCCTGTAGCGTATTCAATTAGTAACTGAGCCTTTCTATTTGGCTCTGAAGTCAAGTCTAGACTCTGTTCCAAAGAGTACATTTTACAAGCAAAATCGTATCTAAATTCATACTTTAATTTTATTGGTTTCCTTTCAATGCTGAACGGATCATAATCCATATATACATTCAGATGCTTCTGATACGCCTTACTGACTGCTCCGAGATATTCTACGGCCTCCTTATAACGCATATTTCGCAGGCACTGTGTGCCGACTATATCATTGAGATAGTCAGAGCCTATATAGCCGCGAGTGTTCAAATATCGATCAAGTTCTGACACAGGCTTTCGCACATTTTGCACATATCTAATCGCGGTATTAAGACCTAAGCTATCTATCATCTCAAAGAAACTATTGCTATAGTCGTGGCTATTAAAGTTCTCCGAATACCTGTAACCAGACATAGTATATACCTCTGAGACCTTATATTCGTATCCATCTTTACTTTCAATCCAATCGTAAAGTTCTCTTTTGTTTACTATTCCGAACAATCTGTTATCAGCCATATTGGCAAGTTGCAATGCACGCGTTGACTTTCCTGCCTTAATCATTCTCGGACATACCTCAGTAAGCAAAATTCTGCGCATCATATCATTCCAGTAATAGAAACTTTCGCAATTAAATAATTTATAACCACGAGCTGTCTCTTTGCGGACCTCATCGGTAATACCGTTGACAATTTTGGAATCCAACCATTTCAACTGAGAGAACAACTTGTTCTCATAAGATGAGTTATAAGGTAGAGTCTTCGCATCTATATACATACGGAACACTTTGATTGATTCGTCAATAAAATCTGTTCTCTTGCTGTTTTCTGCCAGACCAATAAGATATGAGGCGTTGCTAACATCTCCGTTAAGGTCTGCCAAAAACGCTGCCGTGTAATACCACATTCCCGTATTGTCGCTTCTTCCGCTCTTAGCCATTTTTAGACACAGATCGTATAATTTTTTAACCTCAAATGAGCCTTCATAATCATCCTCCCAATAGTACTCTCCAAGAGGCTCAAGTTCTCTTACAAATGATTGCAATGTTCCTTCAATGTACCTACTATTAGGAGCATACTCACAAACTAAGTCTAACGCATCAATGGTTGATAGATTCTCCCCTGCACGACCTGCACAGAATAACATTGAGCCCACATCGCCCAACTCTGCAAAATAAGTTATAGCCTTCTCCGAGCGCTTAACACGAAACTCTGCTCCTGCTATATAAGGATGAATGAGCTGACGCATTAAATTCTCTTCAGGATAATGCACGATTTCTGAATTCCACAAGTTAATGCACTCTTCGTATCTACCCAAAGAGAATAACGCCCTAATTGCTTGCAGTAAATACCTATCTCGCAACTTGGGTTCGTTGACGGTTAGAGCCTTTTCAGCAATCTCCTCTATAGTCATTCTCGCACCAATCTTCATAGATGGATAATACCAGCGAGAATTACGCTTCAAGCGTATATATTCATTGGTCTTGGCAAGTAGCATAAAGTCAAGGATAGAGGTATCTTTTTGAGTAATCCATTGTATAAACTTATTGCCATTAGCCTCTTTACTATCATATATTCGTTCGAATTCATCCAACGTCATTTTATAGACAACATGATAGATGTCTTCCAATGGGATATCGATAGAAGTCATAAGTTGCCACTCCTTACAATTTCTACCCGATCCTGGATAATATCCTTCTACTTCTATAGATGGTTCTGGTTGGCTATTTTTAACCCTATACATATAGTATCCTCCGGGGGTATACCAAGGTTCCCAGCAAGCATACACTTCATTTGCGCCACAAAGTGCAAGTAGACTAATAGGCAAGTATTTTATCGATTTCATTGTGCGCGTAATTTTCAAGTTGTTTTTTATCTAAATGGTATAAAATGTTCCCGCTCGCAGGTTTACCAAAATTCGCCTCGACCAAATTCTTAACTTCAAGTATCTCGGCGAAAGTGGGTCTTTCATATCTGATATACTCATTATCTGCTACCGAACTATCTTCTGAAGAGACAATCGATACAAATTTGTTGTTATTAAACTTCACACCCCAGCCATACACTGGATATGCATAGTCGAGCGGAATTAGATATTCGGTTTTGCGCAAATAAGGCTTGACGTCTGCGATATGAAGGATAGAGTTATATGTGTTGGGATCCTTCAGAGCGCCAGTATTATATAGCATCAGAACACCTCTATCAACAGGCGGAGGTGTCTCTTGCATCTGATGTAATCTTATGGTTACACTCACTTTAATATTTTTAGCGACCAACTCTGATTTTACAAGTTCACACAATCTGTGATAACTGTTTCGGGTTGAGGCAGTCCAATCGCAGTCAAGCTGAATCTCACGGATCTCACCACACTTATTGTACGAAGCCATAGCCAGCAATCTCTCTACAATCAGAGGAGCGAATTCATTTTCCTTACCATTCATCGCTCTTAATGCTTCGATGGTGATATAGGTAACTGGAACTATCTCCACTCCAGTTGGCATTTCCGAAACAAATTTAGTTGTTGCTATTGGTACAATCTCTGCCGTTCCATTTAAGAAATCCTGTTCTGTTGCCACATCAAACATGCGAACATAAAGACGCTTAATGTTGTGCATCTCTAAAAAAGCCATCTCCGTAGAGTCGATGTCAAAGGTAGTCTTCCAGTAGTACATCGAATTTTGTTTGACAAGCTCATCAGTTTCAGTAATGGGCGTACCATGTCGCTGACCACAGTTGGTCATAGCCATTAAGGCTACTAGTAGAAAGAGTAATCTGGATACGTATTTCATATTGCTTTAGCTATTTTAACACATACAAATTTCTAAAAAAGAAATCGTACAGCCGAGAGATTTTTTCTCAACTGTACGAAATCATTTTTCGGGTGTATGAAATACTATTTGCTTTGTTATTTCATCGCTTTCCTTACAAAACTGGCGAACTCCATATCCTCATTGACCGATGATGTTTTCACATATATCAACTCGATAATCTTTATCAAGCGTTTACTCTCTGCGTATCTCAACCATTCAGGTACTAAGTCCCCGATGCGGCAGCGGTCCAAAGCATCTGCATCTTTCAATATCGCCATTACATGATATCCAGGATCTTTAGGTCGCATCCATTCGCATCCTGAGTGTTGTGTTACAGCCTGCTTAACTTGTTCACGTTCTGCATGGGATAATTGATACTTATCCCACAAGTTACTAAACTTATCAAAATAGTTTAAGACTGCATTTGCTCCATGTTCTGGCTCTTTTCCATCAGTTTCCCTTGCGAGGTCATGGATATATGCGCCACAGAATGCCAAAAGACCTTCGCGAGGTTTCTGAAGTATTGCTCCCAGCAAAGCACAGCCAATCATAGTGCGATAAATATGACCGATGCCGTGTATAGGCGCGTGGACCGGTCTTGTAAACATTGTATTTGTCAAGGGGAAGTCGGCGGGGTTAACTCCTATATAGCATAGAGCTTCATTAACGCTCGCAGGGTCTCTTAGAAGGTTTAGCGTAATATTACATCGACTGCCATTGTAATACTTCTCTAATACTTGCGCAAAGATGTCATTCGGGCATACAGCATCAAATAAAGTCATCGAAGAGCGGACTTTCATAGCATCTATTTCGCCAAAGATTTCTTGCGCACCTTTCCCATCAACATTTAGCAATGCTTGGGTTATCTCTCTTAATCTTCCTCCTAGTTTCTTGTGAGATAAATATGCTTCGGCTTCATCTTTTCCGTTAATACCATAATGTTGAGCATAGGCACTTCTACCTAGCCCCTTCAATTGAGGAAAGATGTACCATATCCAATGAGACCTCTTCCTACCAGAACGAATTTCCGACAGGGCTATCTCATAATCCTTATCTTGTACCTCAATAAAGCGCTCTATGTTATTTGGATTATATACTTGCTCCTTCTTACGAAAAATATCTAATATGCCCATAATGTGTATCTATAGTGTGTTGGAGTTTGTGCGCATCGCTAACATTATTGATTCACCGACCAAAGCTATATTAGCGAGGAGATAGTGTCGCTTCTTTCCTAGTTTAATGGTATGGCCAGCTATCTCCGCAGTTCGTAGTATCTTCGTTCGGGTTAGGTCATCATTAAAGCATGTTGCTGCTCCAGTCATAAAAGCAGTCCCAGAAGGACTTAACTGTAGTAAAATAGGGCCAGCGTCGATATCCATTCCGATATAACAAGTTCTATCCCAATACTCCTTTAATCCTGGAATTATTCCATCTTTCCAAAATAATGATTTTAATTGTTCGTATTGAGATTTGGCTAACGACTCGTCAATAAGTGACAGGTAATAGCAGTTCAAAGCAGAATAAGAGCCCTTAACAGGTGCACCCTCATACTGACTTCCATAGTCGTCAAGGAAGGATACAAGCAACCCCGTCTCTTTATCAATCCAGTCCGATTGGGCCTTATCAACCCACTTCTGAACAGTTGAACGATATTTACCGTTATTCATATCAGCGTACTTATCCAATGCTACGATAGCCCTTTCCCGTGTCAATTTTTGTAGGAACAAATACTGCTTTTGCATCTTTTACATTGCCATATGAATCTAATGATTTGGAACCATCCTTGAGTTCTACTTTTTCATAAATATTGGCTATATCGTAACTACTACTAGCTGCTGAGTTTGTATTATGGCTAGCAGAAACAAATATAGGTACACATATCACCAGTAATAATAGTTTAATATATCGCATCATATGTCACCTCCTTCTCCAAACTACATAACTTGTATTCTTCGGCATTCTACGGCGACCAGTATAATAGTTGTCTTCGCCAAATTCGTGGGTTGTTCCAGCCTCATCAACAGCCCAACCATAGGCAGATGAGCCGACAATATATACTGCCTGATCTACACCTAAATCAGCCAAGGCTTGCGCAAAGTCGTGGAAAGACTCAGTAGTACCTGTTTCAACCATAAATATCTCACCTTGGCGGTCGCATATTGCTCTACGAATAGATTTTCCCTTTGGCTCGTTGTCAATTACCTGACCATCTTTTACAAGAGGATACTGACGGAAGAAATAACCATTGTTCATAGTTGCTTCCTCGAAAAGAGAGGTGTTTTCAGCAACACCAATAGTTACTTTACCATTTATTGATGCGCAATATCCCTTCTTCGATAGTCCCCAAGCCTTGGGTTCTCCATTGAGTACAAAAGCTCCTACGATTCCGCCGTTGTCTGCTCTTACATCAGCAGCTTGGGCGGCATATATAATACTTTTATCCTCTTTATTCATCCTGCCAATATGTAGTGTTAACTCAGCATTGTGCGGTATAAAGATTCTAATTGGAATATCATTTATAAGAGTATCTCTAATTTCAGTATATCCAGGTGCAAGTGAATCTGGTTGATGACCTATCCATTCGTGAAGTATTGGCTCTGCTTCACGAACAGGTTCAAATAATGCAGGTTCGGGAGCTTTTAGCTCTTGAATTTCTTCTTCCTTCTGACGAGTTACAAAAAGTAAAATAACACCGACTAACGCTATACCTAAAATTGAAAGGATGATAATCCATACACTACGGGGCAAAGGATTCTTACTTCCTCCTTCGCCAAGAATGCGAATTTGGTCATCACGGATTTCCTTAAGCTCTTTCATAATTATTTAACCTCCTTTTCTAAGAGCTCCTTTAACTGCTTCAATGCCTCTTTAGAAGCTGTAACACTGTGGTTAAATGATGCCACATCTGAAAGTGTCAACTTCTGTTTAGGGACATTGATGTAGTAAATGTAGGAGCTATTAATAATTAGACTTTTACCAATACGAATGAAGATATTGCCCTCGCTTCCGAGTTGCGAAGAGATCATCTTTTCAATTTGTCCCAATTGGTATGACAACATGCGCACCTCATTGTCGGTTTGCACAAGCGTAGAATAGTTACCGTCTGATGCAATATAGACTATTTTCTCCGGCACTATACGAACCAAATCAATAGAGGTTGATATGACCAATTGTTTCTTCATTCGACTGTTTTTCTAAGCAAAAGTATACAGGTTTATTTATATGACAAAGCCAAATTTCTCATAATGTATGAAATAGCTGTCTAAGTGTATCAAATTTACTTTTTGCGAAAATCCCATGGCGCAATTCTCTGCGGATCTGCCCATAGTCCAATTTTTCTAATTCGCGAATTCACTTCGGCTTCCTGATATTCTAGTGTATCATCATATTTTGAAAAATGCCAAGCCATGCCGGCTTTAAGCATTTCTAATGAAACATCTTTCTTGTCACTTGTGTAAACATACGTTATATATCGCCCCCAAGCATCCTGACTTTGGACATCTACAGTAACAGTCTTGCCAAAAATAAGTGCAGACAAATACTCTCGAGACTTTGTTCCAAAAGCCTGCTTCTTTTCAGGAGCATCAATACCGTATATTCTAAACTTTATCTGAAGGTTATCTCTATTAATAGCCGTAAAGGTATCGCCATCTGATATTTTAACTACCTTAACTTGGAATGATTGTGCATTTGCCATCATTCCAAGTGTGATAAAGACAAGTAGGATGTAAAATCTTTTCATTATTCCATTTTGTTATATATCTCTGGAGTCATTCGAATTTTGGCATATTCAATACCGGAATAAGTATTAAACTCGAAGCAGATATCCATCTGATTAACTATCGCCAAGCGTATCATAGAATCATAAAGATCAGACCAGTTACTAGAAACATACTCTTTTAGGTATGATGTAGTAATTGAGCTCATATCATCAAGTGACATTTGTGGTAATCTTACTACATACACTAACTCTGAATCATTTTTTGCCAAATAAATTCGTCTCAAAGAGGCATCGCCCATATAATCAGTAGGAAGTTGCAAATTGTACCTATATACCAAATCCGACAGTTCGCTTATTGGGCACTTATAACTTTTACCCTCTAAAGCTTTTTTATAATCGTCGGGAGTAATTGTAACGGTATAAAGTGTTTCAGAGACAGCGTCATTATATCTATATATAACATTATATCCCTCCTTGAAGCATGTTGTCAGAAAAGCATCAGAATTTGGATCTTTGTACAACTCATACAACATTTCATGGCGATTTACAGAAGCATTTTCTGTCCAATAGTCAGTGCCTGTTTCTGACAGATAGACATTGCTAAATTGGTATATGTAAACTACTGCATCCTGCTCTTTATTAATTCGTTGTAATACTATTCCATCAGCAATACTAATAGGTAGTTCTTTGTTTGCTTCTGCAATATTCTGGTTGATATATGAGCTGTCGGTAAAAAATATATTTTGAGGATTCTCACTTTGATGTACATACACTATTGACAATGTAAATATTGAAAGTGAGAGTATGTACAACGCAAGAATAAATTTCTCAAGTTTATTCCAAGTACGTGTCAGTATAGGGACAATTAGTTCTACCTTGCTAGACTGTCGTAGATAAGAAAACCAAATAGCACCCCAACACAATTGTCTAAACGCCTGGGGATACATAGAAGAATCTTCCGAAACAGCTGCTATAACTAGGGACATGACTCCGTCCAAGACAATCATAGCAATATATGTGGTTGCTAATGCTACTGCATTTGAGTTTCTTTTATAGAACGCTATAATAGTCAATATAGCGGTCACCAACAAAGAACCCATCATTATCAAATAAGTAGATGTGAAAAACCATCCAAATCCCTGGCCAAAAGTTTGAGCAAGACCCATTATCACAGAGATAAGTGCACCCAAGCCAACACCTACCCATAAAAAGAATGCTAGCCATCCTGAAATACTTTTCTCTTCCTCTAGCGCCTCTGCTTTTGATGCTTCTTTCGATAGTTGTGCTTCATCTGCGACATATTTATCACACTTATCGTCAAAAGAAGGTTTTTCTTTTGTGAAAGAACATACTGTGCCACATTCTGGATTAAACTCTCTGTTTTTGCAAGTTGAGCATATTTTAATCTTATCTGCCACTTCCATAATAATAGTTGTTTGAGTTAGTATTTTCTAATCAAAGGCTGCTGACCTAATATTCTGGGCCTGAATTTTACTGCTTAATAATAAGTTTAGAGTTAATATTATCTATGGTAATAGTACCAAATCTCTCTAATACACTCTGCCCAAGGAGAAGTGGAGCCTGCTGATTGTGTGCAACTGATGCGTCAACATTTCTTAGCACAGCATCGCCAATCTTGATTTCGCGAAGTCGAATAATCGTACCTTCGTGAATCTCACCAGTCGCAGTGCTAAAATACTCTTTACCTTTAATGTCTTCTGCTGTTAAATATCCATTTTTAAGCATAAACGAGGCTTCTACTGATGAAATCGATACGGAACTTGCACCTGTATCAAAGATAAACTTCAAAGGCAGATTGTTAATGGTGCATGCGACTTCATAAACACCACTATACATCTTCTTCATTTGAATTTCAGAGATGACAGAAATCTCATCTTTTGTATCTTCCTCGTTATTAATAACAACTGCTGGTTTGTTCTTATACTCCTCAATGAGAGCTATAAAATCAGGGCGATTCCTAATGGGATCCATATCGTCGTCATTCTCAATATGAGCAAATGAACGGTATCCTTTCTCCAATGTTACTCTAAGAGCAGCGATAGCCTCGTCGGCCTTCCCCATTCTAGATAACAAACATGCACGATCGTAATATGGACCATTGTTATCAGGATCTGATGCTACAATCTTATCCATCCACTCGATAGCTTCATTATTCCTGCCAAGGAAAAGTAGTGCGTATTGACGACAGCTTCCAGACTTTGCCACTGTATCCTGCTTTAATATCTCTTCGAAATCCGCATTAGCCAGTTCGTTTTGTCCTTGCTTACGATAAAGCTCACCGCGCATTAGGAAAATATACGGGTACTCCTTATCTACATCAATACCGGCATTGTAGTTTTCCATAGCTGTTTTATCATCACCTTTAAGCTCATAGCACCAACCTCTCTTATAATAAGCATATGCATCGGTGGGTAAAATCTCAATCATTTTGGAGAAATCATTAATAGCCTCGTCATACCGTCCACTTTCACGGTAGAAATCTGCTCTTTCTGCCAAAGCATAGTAGTCTCTACCATTACCCATTTCTATACATTTTGTAATCTCTTCGATTGCCTTATTAGAATCTCCAAGTTCGTGGTAGCACTGACTTCTATAATAGTAAATCATAGGAGCTGACCCATATTCCTTCTCAATCTTATTGTATTCTGCTATTGCGCTTGCAAAATCATAGCTCCACTCATAGATATTTATCTTGAGCATCTTCCATCTCATCCGCTCACTATCCTTATTGCACATCGCACTGACCTTTGCAAGGGCATAACTGAGATGTTTTTTGAAGATTTCTTCAATATATGAAGACTCTGGGTCATCATCTTTATCAAAATAACGAATAGCATCATCAATAGCCTGATCTGTTTTACCGAGTTTGTCATAGGCCTGCATTCTAAATCGGTAAATTTCGCTATAGCTATCGTCGTACTTTTCGCACTTATCAGCCATATTAATTGCACCCTGGTAGTCTTCTCGCTGTATCATGTTTCGCACAAGTCCAATCATTGCAACTTGGTCTGCCTCATTATGTTTAAGCATCAATTGATAATCAGCATCTGCATTAGCATAATCCTTCATGTTATAATATACCCCTGCTCGTTGGTATAGTATTTCATGTATCGTTTCAAGATCATCACTTTTAGCAATCATCTTGTAGGCAGTCGAAAAGTCAGCAATGGCTTTGTCGTACATTTCCATATCGACATAAATATCAGCTCTCCACCAATAAGGAGCATACTTGGGAACATCTTCGTTTTTATCCCAATGCTTGATGGCATTATTGATATCCATTAAAGCCTGGCCAAATTTATTCTGATTTTGATACAGTCCAGCGCGGAAAATATATCCGTTTGATGATTTCGGGTTTTCGTTAATGTACTGGTTAACGTACTTCATCGCTTCCTTCTCATCCTTCTGTTCGAGAAGTTCATAGGCCTTACGTAAATTGTAATCAGATGACTGGCTCTTTTGAGCGAAGCATAAATGTAGCCCCATTATAAGGAGCAATGCGGTAGTGAGCAGGACTTTTTTCATTGTTTGAGTTATTTGTTATTATATTGGTTAAATACTAACCAAAGTTCAGTCTATAAATTCACATTAGCAAGAAACTAAAATACTAATGTATGAAATCATAGTTGCAGTATATAAAATTGTCATAGAAGGCACATTTTATAAGTGCAAAATTCACGGTTCTTTAATGGTTGTTTCTATTAAATTCAAGGCACAACTGAATTGTGCCTTGAAATGTAGTTTATTAAAAGTTGGGATCTATTAGAGAAGAAAAATCAGCTGGTTTACTATCGGAATGCTTCTCTAATATTTCTAATGCATTTTTAATTTGTTCATTAAGGTAATTAATGTTCAACTCTCCATTATAGTACCTTAAATAATAAGTCATATTTTGTATCTCTTTCTTATACCTTGCCTTGTAGTCATTGCTTACAAATGGTATTTCTCGGTCAGGATCCGATTGTGCACGCTTAATAATATTTTGAAATTCACGGTAGGAACGTTCATAATTTCTAAGTAATTCTTGTACAAGCGACATGCTATCTTTGAACCTTGTAGAATACATCCTATCAAAATAACTGATTGCATCGTCTACATCTTTCTTATTAAACGGTTCATACAACCATCTATTAGCCAATTTGACCATACAAGTATCTACAAAGCCCGCATTTGATTGCAGTGTTGTTATCTCACGTTCCTTGCTTCTTATTACTTTAATAAGTGAGTCTCGTTGTTGATTTGCTGCAACTGTAAGTCTCAATGAGTCGCGTTTACTATTAAGCCTCAAAGAGTCAATAACTTTCTTATTTACGCCAATGATACTATCTCTATGGAGTAGCATCCGATGAAGCGAATCTGCTACAAGTTTAATACTATCAACATTTTCAATTTTGTCCTTATTGGATTTACCTTTGAAAAATGTTCTCTGTTTATCCTGCGCCATAATATTAGAACTTAGGAACAGGGAAACTAAAATTATTGTTAGTCCTTTTATTTTCATTTTTCTAGTTATTTGCGTAAGGAATCAATACATAACCTCTATCAGTTCCATTATTATTGGAGCCATCTTTATGATATACAACATAAATTGTATACGTTTTAGATTTAGTCAGATTATTAAGAGTTACCGCACTATAATTGTACAATGAGGTTCCGCTCTGCGCGTTACCCTTTGTATCTTTATAGTTATCACCAGTTGTAGGCATCTTGTCCAATCCGACGATCACATAGTCAAAATTTGGTTCTCCGTTACTACGAATGTAAAAAGTAAAGGTGTCGTATCCCTTTATCGTAAATGACATAGTTGCATCGCTATTATGCCTATTATAGTTACTTGACGATTGATATGCTCGGTAAGAAGTACTTGGTGATGTCATGTTCGTCCATTGGTAATTTGTAGAGATATTTATTTCTTTACGAGTAAAAAACTCTTTAGCATTTCTTGCATAATCTGCAGCTCTCTGTTTTAGTGATTCTGTAGATTTTGCATTTGAACCATATTTTGAGCGGTTATTATCATACTCTTTTATCTTACTATTAGTTGTTGACATCAATGCGTTAAATGTCTCCTCTGTCATATTGCGATAATTCGCCATCTCATTGACTTTTGATTCAACTTGATAGTAATGTGAATTACCAATGTTTGACTTCACTGCGGCAAGTTTATTGGTCAAATCGGTACAATTTGACAAAGGATCCATAGTCCTATATTTTTCGGCATTTTGTATCTTAGTATTGGCATCGCTCACAGAATAGAATGTTGAGTACGAAGCCACCTTTTTAGCCTCTTTATAATTACTAATAATCTGTTCAATCCTGCGTAGGTCTGTCTCATACGATCCGGCAACAGCACTAGTCTCACCATAATCTACCTTCAATGTTCTTAGATGAGCTATGCGGTTAAGCATTGCTTTGTGGTCTGACTCTCGCCATGTAGAAGCCCCAAACTTAGCATGGCTTAATTTAGTAAAAATGGGAAGATACTTTTGAACCAGAGCTTTTGTCTGATAATCAATTTCTTCTTCAGTCATAAATCCTTCACTCTTGTACATGCCAAGTTTGTCAACGACCACATTATAAATAGAATCATTGAAAATGGTATTCTCCGTGTCGGAAAATCCATTTATATTAGCTTCTAGTGAAGACTTGTGTAGATTGTTCACTGGCACATCAGTAGGTGGAGCAACAATCGTCGGATAAAAGGCAAGAATGCCTGCAATAGCAATTGCTATTACTATTCCGAGTATCAATATTTTCTTACCTGTATTGCTCATATTGGTTAATTTTTCAAGAAATCAAATAATCCATCCTTTTTTTCTGTAGACTTTTCTTGTTTCGGGGTACTGCTTCTGCTATTTTGCTGGTGTGATGTTGGTGTGGTTCCAGCATCCTCAAGCGCCTTTATATAACCCTTTTTGTTACCTTCTGGCTTAATGGTTATATCATAATCGTTCGCTTTTGTATTAAAGTTCCCTGAGAAAGTCTTATGACGATTTGCTTTTATCGAAGCCACTAGTTCTTTAAATATTGCGGATTTGCCAAGAACATTCTCATAGGCCAGTATATCATCAAAACGTCTCTCATTCATTGCATCCCACAAACCTTTTAGCGGTTCGTGTTTTTCCATCTCAGTTCTGTTCCAGACATTATTATGGTCTATATATGAAATTGCTGCATCTACTGATTTTTCATCACTATTACTCTCTGAGCCTTTTGGTGCATAATTGTAGTTGCGTTTTTCTAACTCCTTAATGCGGCTCTTTAAATCAGCATTTTCTTTCGTTAATTTGCTGATTTCTTGATTATCGGCCTTACCTCCAATGAAGTCGTTTAAAGCATAACCACCGCAGACACCGAGCAGTAGGACTATTATAGAACATATTAGGCATGTAATCCAGAATTTGCGAGTGAATGGCTTGAATCGCAAGTAATTTTTATCATTGCGTGTAACATATCCATCTTCTGTTACATAACCTTTCACAGGCGAAGATTTCACTTTTCTGTTGCCTGATATCTTAATTGGATAATATCCTTCATCATTTTTTAGAGGAAGCAAAAACTCATAAGAGTACATCTCTTTTGTCATCTTAATATGCACTGGTTGCATTAAATTAACATGACCACTGCGTGGCTCATATCCTTCTGCGTAAATTTCGACCCATACATTATTAAGCATTGACTCGCTAATTTGGATATCGTCACCCTTATTAACCTGTTTCTTTGCTACGCATAATTCGTAATCTTCAACTCTTTGATTCCATTCATCAGTTATTTTTATATAATTGTACGGAAGCAATCTAACATATTGATTAGGAGTTGGTAGGGAATATTTAGCACCAGGAGTGATTGTACTAGATGTATGTATTGGCATATACCCATCACGCCTCCATTCAATATTAATCACATCTCCTTCAATAGCATACATCTGTCCGACGAAAGGTTGTTCACCAATATATGGCACAAATGAGTCAACCTGACCTGGAGACTTAATAACTACCATAGAATAAACCTTATGATCAGAAAGATTATCACCTGAAAGGCACCTAAGACTCGTTGAGTTATCCAAAAGGAATATACTCTTATAGTTCTTGTAGTAAGACTGGCACATATCTTTTAGGAGCTCGGCTAGAGTGTACTTTGCTTTCTGTCCATAGTATCTATATGCACACTTTTCGCCATTGCTTTTTGTAGTGATTCTAGATGCAGGTGCTGATTCATATGTTTTCGAAAGAAGTTGGGTTAATCTTTCATCATTTCTTTCGTTAGCAAGAATCTCTTTTTTAACAGCATCTACTATTTCAACAAGTTCCTTACCTGCAATAATAATTGAAGCAGGAACATATATCCATGCACTAATACAATCAGTGATACGACCCTCAATAAGCGAAGCTACAGTTAATATGTGTCCAGTATCAACGCTTGTAAGCATTAGTACTGCTGATGAACCATCCAAGTTATCAATGTTCTCAAGGTCTTTGCGGATATCCCAGACATTCTTAGTCCATACCTGGTCTCCGTTTATTTCAAATAAATCTGTATAACCCTGATTTATACGAACTATCTTTAAGCCTAATTTATTATTATCCATAGTTTGTTACTTTTTTAATCTGTCAAACAAGTTCTTAATCTTTCCAGTTTTGTATCCATAAGACCTCTTAATGAGTGTTCTAACAACCGTTGCTGCTGTATCTTCTTTGAATTTACAGTAGTTCTGGAAACATACTGTACCTAACGTAAATGGCTGGATCTCCACATTACCACCATTTATTTCATTGTCCTTACAAATCTTCTTCAAACCATTATAGAAACCTTGATAGTTCTCAGAGATATAGTTTCTCAGTTTTTCCTGCAACTCCTTGCCCACAGCTTTTGCTTTATCAACCTTAGTAATAAGGAGATATAAGCCATCTGTATCCTTTTTGAAAATTCCTGTTCTCTGGATATAAGCCACAGCTGCTTCTAGATAGATATTTTGAGGGAGGCCTTCATACTCTCTGTCCTCTGCACCATATTCTATCACAAAGAAATGAATCTTTCGATTATCAGTTCTGTTATCAATTAATATGTTGGTCAATGTCTTAAGAACATTCTGCTGCTCATCAGTCAAAGGCTCTCCGGCGTCTTGCTTATACATACATCTAACAAGCTCACCAGCAAGGTCTATACAAGTGATGGGATGCTCTTTTCTGTCTTCATCTTCGAGAATAAAGCCCATTTCATAAGTAGACGATATGGCTGTACCTTCGGGTAGTGTGCCAACAGCTCCATTAGTTTTGAACAGATTGGCCAATCTATTCATATAACCATAGCCCTGACAGTCTGGATCACGTTGCATACTCTTTGCGACCCTACCACTATTGGCAGAACTCAAAATTGCACCTAATGCACAACTTTTACCAGATGACGGAATACCCCAAAAGTAAACTTCTGTACATGGAGACTTTGTAATCTTTGTTATTGGTTTAGGAGCTTGGAATTTCTGAGGAGTGATGTTAGACATCATGTGTGCAATAAAATCGCCATCAATCCCCGCTCTTGAAAAGTCTGATATAATTCCGTTTTCCCACAACAAATTTGCAACCGTACCGCTAATGAAGTTATTATCCTCCGCGATAGCAGAAAGGAGGTCTTCTACACTAATTTTACCAGTATTAATATAGTTGACTATTCTATCATATATCGCCTTCTCTGGGTTATTGATTCTGGCATCTGTTCGTATTGCTTTAATCTGTCTAGCAAGTGCTCTAATGTCAACTCCTAGATATTGTTCTCTGCGCAACTCTCTTAAAAGGCGTGTGGCTTCTGCAAGGTAAGTACTATTAGGATGATTGTCTACAAAATTTTGCAGTTCAGGAATACTTCCTTTGTTAACGCTATCCCAAATCTCATCACTGGCGCCACTTTCCGCCAATTTCTGCAGTTCCTCAATTCTATCACGGGCAGAACTTCGATATTCGCCTTCTGGATACGAATCAAGGTAATTTTGGTAAGCCTCTTCTGTATTAATGCGTTTGGCTTCTTCCCAGTCTTCCTCCTCGCAGTTCGCAAATTTCTCTGCAACCTGATCCTGTATAGACTTCTTTACTGGTGTACCTGCTTCTCGAGCTGCATCTCGAAACTCTTCAAAACTCTTTATTCCGGCCTGTTTCAAGGCCTTTACTAGGTCATCGATGTTGTTGCTGTACTCATCGATATTATCAAATATAGTATCTAAATCAATCATATTATTGGAATTTTTCAATTACATAGTGAATGAACCGTAATCGCCTTCGTTTGAAGAGGAATCATCCTCAATACTAAATGTCATATCATCTTCAGGGCGGTCAATTTTGCTAGTTTTCTTAGCCTTTTTGCGTTTAGGTGTATATGAGTCACCTTCAGAGCCAATGAGTCTAAATGTACTTTTGGTATTTCTACTTTGAATGATGTACGGGAATAAAAGCAATATGTATAGTAGAACACCAATACCAATTGCAAGCATTGATGGGGTACCCATTGTTGTGTACACAGAGCGTAGATTATTTAGGTTCTCCTTAGCTTTTGTTACGCTTGGGTCAGATGATGAGAATGGTTCGACTCCATTAGGCTCGTCTGACATAATTTTACCAGAGAATTCACTTAGCGAGTTATTCCAATTTTCAATAGCACTTTCTATTTTTTTGATGTTGCCAATCATAAAAACATTCCATACGGTTGCTCCTGATGCATTATCAATCCACTTAACAGCAGATTCTTTCAAAGCATCATAATTATCAGCAATCAACTGAAGCCTAAGGGCCTCAACTTCATTTGTACGATGAACGATCTCCGTTTTATTTTGGGCCAATTTCTTGTCGTACTCTTTTATTCTATTATTTGCATAGGCCTCATAAGACTCGAACATACCCTTTGTTGTCTTTATGGACTCTGAGAAAGTCGTTTCCACCTGACTTCTGTTATCAAAAACCGTCCAGAAATGGGCATATGGAACCATTACCGCAATAAAGAATAATGGCGCAGAGAAGAAAAGAATACGCTCAAAAACAATCTTTCTGCTAAATTTCTCATCTGCCCCTTTCAAAATTTGAGGTATGATGAAAAATATAATAAGTACAAGATCGATTATCAATACACCCAACCCCGCATATAGGAAATCTCCATCAGTCAAATATGTGATTCCCATAAATGAGACATAACTGATAAATATCAGTGCAACAAATGCAATGATATGTCCCCATGAAAATTTTAATGTTTCATTAATTGCCATATATCTTCCTTATTTATTTTCAGGTAATAATTTTTCAAGTTCACTTATCTTCCTCTTATAGGATTCTATTAGTTTTCTAATGGCATCGTAATCTGTTCCATCATTTTCATCTTCAGATGTTGGCGGAGTTGTTTTACCATTATCATTTCCCGGATCCGTAGGACTTGGTTTGTTCCCAGGGATCTGTCCATCTTGGCCTGGCGTTTTACCAGTATCCCCAGGAGTATTGCCACCTACATTATCACCTGCTTCTCCGGGATTATCATTAATAGGTGTTTCTCCATCATTTGGATTATTGCCAGAAGAGCCCCCATCTCCAACATTAGGATTTGCAATTTCGTTATTGGCATTACCATTTGTATCTGGGAGTTCTGGTATCACGCCTGTTTTCAACGCTATTAGAGCATCGTCCACTTGAATCATTGGTGGCATATAATCAGATACTCGCTCACCAGTTGCCTGTAAAATATGAAGTACTTCTGTCACCGAGAGATCTTGGTTTAAACTCTTCATTAATGCTACCGTACCAGCAACTATTGGAGCAGCCATACTTGTACCATCAAATACGGCATATTCATTCACGGGTATAGAACTATAAATGCCCTTGCCTGGAGCAGAGATGTTAGAACCTCTACCATAATTGGTAAAGTCTGTACCTTTTATCTGCCTATCAACAGCGGCGACATTTACGGTGAAATTTGTTCTATTCTCTGGTGGAATGTTTGCGAGTATATTGTCATTACCTACTGCAAAAACGATTATCACATTATGCTCATTTGCGACATTAATAATACGTTTCCACACACGCTCCTCATTTTTGAATTGAGTTTTAGCAATATAATCCTGGTCTGGGAGAGGTAGTATATCTAGTCCTCTAAAATTCGGACCAATAGATACATTTACCACATTTGCTCCATTGTGGATGGCATACATTATTCCGCTTGTTACTGACGAGAATGTACACATACCATTGTCAAATACTTGTATTGGCATTAGTTTACATTTAGGCGCAACTCCAGATACACCTTTGTCAAACATCTTATCAGAGCCAACTGCCAATCCAGCTACATGTGTACCATGTCCCTGACCAACACTTAATCTATTATCCTGAGTGAACACATTGTAAGGGCTTACAATTCTTCCTTTAAGGATGTCATGTGTTGCATCAATACCATCATCAACAACTGCAACAGTGATATTTGGGCTTCCCTTAGTAATTTCCCAACCTTCTTCTACATCAATTGCATCAAGATGCCAGCCGATATTTGATGTATCCGTACTAATATCGCCAACAATGGTAAAAATTGACTCATCAACAATGAAAAACTCATAGTTTGGAAGCTGTGCATTCAAACCCTCTCTAATAGCGTCTCGCATATTTTCAGGAATAAGAATCTGTATCATTGGTACACTCTTATCAAAGCCAATGACTTGACACTCATTTTCTGAATATATTTTAGAAAGGTCTGATATAAACTGTTCAAGGTCTACATTCGCATCTTCAAAGTATATATTTAGCCTATTTGCAACAATATCTGGCACCCCAGGATTTGAAACAATAGGAGGCTCTTTACCGTCATTCCCTACGATAGGTGCTACAACATTATTATCAGGCAACTTGCCATCATCATCAACAATACCCTTGACAGGTCCATTGTTATCAATAACACGCCCGTCATTTGTCTCAATTACAGGTGTAGGCTCTACTGGGCTACTGCCTTCACATGACCTTAAAAGCCATGACAATAAGAACAGCAAAAGTAATAGGAGTAACAACCACAATAGCCACTTTAAACATCCTTTACCTGTAAACCAAGCCCAAAGGCGTTTATACCAAGGCAATTCCTTCTCATATTGAGCGGTAAATGTTGTATCGCCATTCAAAGTGTAATCAATAGGTGACTTATCCCAACCTATAAACTTATAACCTCTTTTGGCTTTAATTGCCGGAGTATTATCATTATTGAATATTGAACCATAAGGCAGTGTAAAGCAATCTGTACCCTCAATTGAACCGTGTTCACCAGCGACAAATTGACATGTTACATTATCTCTATTGAAGATAGCAGTGAAAGTTGTATCCTCATAGATAGCTTCCAAATCAGGCTGAATATCCCAGCCAACGAAAGAATAACCGTTATTAGGTACAGCCGATGGAATTTGCATTACATCTAGATATGTCCCCTTTTCTATGGAGCATTCAGTTGTTCCACTCAATGAGCCACCGACACCTGCTAAGAAGGTAATATGCACATTTTCTTTTTCTGCGGGAACATCATCTTCAATAGGTACCTCATCATATAGTGCTGTAAAAGAAAGAGGTCCATTAACCTTCATACCCAATGGATTTGGATCCCAACCCTTAAATGCATATCCCTTCTTAGGAGTTACGATAGGCAGATCAATATTTGATAATGTGGCACCATCAGGACGACTAACAACCCCAGCTAATTTATCTGAAAGAGTGCCATTTTCTCCTACAATAAAACGTACTTTGTGATTGCTTTGAATCTTTAAATCATGTATTACTGCACCCTTCACGACATGTTTGTGAGAGTCTGGCGACATACCCCAAGCAACTACTACTACTTTTTCATCATAGCAGAACATAAAGTCCTCATCAATATACTTGAGGGCACCTGTTAGAATCTGCTTATCCTCACCTGTCAGATTTTTACGTACTTTTTCATATGCTGCAATTGTTTTTTCTTTTATCGCAGCATACTTAGCCTTATCAACATCTGATAAATCACTATATGCACACGGTGTATGATTCCACTCGCGCACATACCATAATATCTGATCCTCATCTGAATATATAGGATGAGCTAGGAAGTCTCTATATTGAGGCTCTACATTCTTCTCAACTACTGAATATACGCTGTCAAATCTCTTGTACAGCGGGTCGCGACCGATTCCTTGGAAATCGGTAAAATCAGTAACCTCTGTGTAACAGAGTTTTCTCTTGCCATATAGAGTATGTTCTGCCATATACTTATTATTTATATATATAAGGTACTGCTAGTATCAATTATGTCTTTAATAGCTGCATTTGCTACTGGATCAACATGGGAGATATCACTGGCGAATAGTAATCCTATCGTAATAAAGTTCTCCCAACGCTGGTAACTATCCCAGAATGGCAACTTTTTTAGTGTCGCTAAATCAATGCGAGAATTGTTCATCTCATCTCTTGATTGATCAAGAGCCGAAAGGACTTCTAATAGAGGCTGAGGCTTTATATTCGAACTTGATGCTGCCGGGGACAAATCAATCTCCAAATGGCATGATTTTGCCTTTTGTGCAATATTTGCCATATCCTTTTCTGACATATATTCTCGACCTACTGTACTAACAAAGTTATTTAATGTCAAAGAGGCATAATCAGCTATTGCATTAGGGAGTCCATTTCTATCAAAAACATCGTAATATCTATTTATCTTATCCGAAATAGCTCGCTTAACACCAAGTTTGTTCAATAATGTTAGAATCATGAATGCTATCTCATCTGCATGAGGAAGCACATTTCCCATATTTTTTACTTGTTCGTTAATATGGTTGTTCCAATACTCAATGATGTGTTTAGCGATAACATCTGGGACAGTGGCTAGTAATTCACTTTCATCAGATATTACATCCTCTAATGTGACACCCATTTCTGCAAAGAACGATTTTAATTCACTCTCCTCCTTATTGTATCTCTTGCAGAGTTTCTGGATATTAGTAGACTTATCATCGTTAATATCAATCTCACAGAATGCACGAATCATCTTAATAGATGACACGCTCTGCGGTTCCTCAATATGACGAACTATGATGTCGTATGCAATGGTTCGAATGTCTGCAGACGATACCATCAAATCATCAATGATACGACCAAATCTTTCAGGTTTTTCACCAAAAGCAAATTCAGTCCTTAGTTTAATGTCTCCTGTAATTTGGCGGATTCTCACATTGTTTTCTTCCTTGTCATCAGACTCATAGTAAACGCTTAACCTATTGATGATTTCATCGCGTATTTCTATAAGTTGCTGCAAGTATCGTTCGTGTCTTGCGTCATCAAGTACTTCGGCGATGGCATCAAGATTCCTAATGATAGCCTTAGAACCATCATTGTTAATTGTTGCTACATCATCCCAAGCTTGTTGAGGTTTTGCAAAATGCTTTTTAACAAAGGGATTTGCAAGGAAACTTTCTCTCAAATCGTCAAAATATCCCGGGTATTCATCGAATATATGGACGCTACTCTCGGTAGTTCCCTTTTGCTCATTATATCCGTCAAACACTTGGTTTTTAGAGGACCAATAAAAGTCTCGAAGCAAATATACATTTTGGAAGCAAGGAGATGTAAATGAGCCTCCTAGAGGCACCCATTCATCAAGCCACTTCTCGGGCTCAATAATTTTTGGAATTGTTGTATTGAACCTTGCCCAGTGGTTGTCTAACTTTGAGGCTGCTTCAGGCGTATCATTCTTCGTTTTTTCAAGGTCGATGTTGAACTTTGTACAAATCAAAAATAGAGGTGCAATACCATTAGTCCTTGATAGTATATTGGCTCTAACATCAGGTGTTTCTCCGATGTTATCCTCAATCCAATTATGTATAGATGCTCCAATTGTAGGTTCAGTCTTTTGGTCATTATGATGACAGAAGAGTACTGAACTAATCTTCAAGGAACGAGAGTACTTATTAAACAAATAGGCAACCTTTCCTCTTCGAAGAATCGTAGGCAGAACTTCTCCCAGCTGCTGTTCCTTAATTTTTTCTCGGGATCTTGCACCTGGGAAATCCAATAAATCAATTTTCTTCAGGAATTTTCTTTCTGTTGCGATTTCCTCTGGCAATACAAATGTTAATTCTCCAATTAAAGCAGAGAGGTATGCTTTACTGAAATCTTTTGCAATAAGTTCGCCTTCACGATTATATACATCCGTATAAAGGACATCATCATTAGACTCTTTATGAATGCCACATACAGAATCAAGCCAATCAATCTTAAGCAATGTGCCTTTATCTCTTAGGACTGCGTCAAACGGTACATACACTTCAGTTGAAAAGTCTAATTTTTTGTACTCGTTAATAAGGGTACTGAACAATCTGTTTAACTCTGGATTATTATTCCATATAAGGCCAAAAATATTAACCCAGTTATCGCTTGCTACGTAACTAATAATAGGGGCAATAATTTTGCAAAAATTTGACTTGCAAATATTTGCAGCATTATTTCCAATGATATCATTGAGATAATCACAAATATCTCTAATATCATCCTCTGTAATGATATTGTGAGCCGGCGACTTACCGCTCCACAATTCTTTCATTTGAGACAGAGAATTATCTATATCAGTGTTAAGCATAACACTATCCGTATTAATCTTAACATCGTTATAATAAGAGTCTGCCAATAAAAGAATGATATCGACTACTGACAAGTTCGTGATTTTCACATAGTCAGCCATCTTTTTATTACTTTGCCTAATTGTAAAACGAGTTATAACACCAGTAGATTCCTGTTTGGTATTATTGCCTCCGCTAGGATTAATCTCATCAATAAAGCTATAGCGAACGCCATTGTTCTCAATAACAAATGGTGCATCAGGCGTTGACAGAAGACTACTCATCAGATAGGATTTTCCGACCTGACTCTCACCATATGCTGCAGCAGAACAGTTCTCTGAGAGAGCTTCTCCAATTCTTCTCAGCTTTCTGCGATAATTCTTAAACACTTCCCGTGGGAATGAGTCTTTCTCGTATTTATCTGCCCAAGCAACGGATTGCTTGATAACTTCGAGGTTAGTAATTATATCTTTAGTCATATATGCCAAATTCAATTTATTCAACCATTAAAAATCAAATGCTCCAGAATCCAACCAATACTGATCATCAACACCCAAACTCTGAATGTGAATCTCAATACTGCTATCAGACAATTCAACTCCATTTCTATCTTCGATAGAGCTAATAGTTAGATTCTCCTTATCTTCAGGATCACGGTCTATCGTAATCTTAAATGGCATTCGTTTTTTGAAACCCTCTACCTCGTCATTCGCCATTGACTGAACAGCTGCATCTGAAGGATTATTCCCGTTATCCAATGCTTTATTACGAATTTTGTTTACCAATTTCATATAGTTAAAGTCAATGGAATACAGCGCCCTTGACGGATAACTGGTCAAGCCGAATTGACGAACATTTAAGATATCAGGGATTCGGCTTACAGTCAGTTCTCCCTGCAACTTATCAGGAGTAATTAAGTACTCAATAGGCTGGCCATCTCTTGATGCTTCAATATAGTTGACCGTAGACTTCAGATTGCTCTTGAGTTTCTCCAAATTAATGGAGAACTTATCAAGATTGGAGTACTCGGAAGCATAATGGCCAATTACACCTCCCATAGCCACTATGGTCTTTGGATTGGTGATATATCCAGTGTTTTGACAGAAAGGATACCAATCACCAACATAGTAGTTGTTTAGAGTTATAAGTCGATTTGGCGATACAGGATAGTACTTTAGGAAGATGTTTCGTATTGCTGGTAACGATGACGGTCTTCCTGACAGTAAAATCACATCACAGGAATAAGCAAAGAACATTGTGGCAATCTTCTTCAAAAGTGGTTCAAACTCCTTTGAAATAATATCGGCTACGAACTCCTTATTGTACTCCCAAGTAAGAGATGTGATGTCTATTCCCATCCTTCTCTTAAAGTCGTCTATTACGCGTTGGTTAGGTTGGTTAACCTTAAATACATCGTCATACTTAACTATACAACTACAGCTATCATTTGATGCCAACTCCAAGAAATATGTCATCAACGGGATAGAATACTGTATATTGAAATCGCGCCTTGCAATGCGATCGGCAATAGTTTGACCATTATAATCTGGGCCAAAGAAATTCTTAATCTTTTGCCTATACTGTATTGGGTCAAGACTACGAAGAGCCTTGCGGAAAGCACTATGCTTTTCGTCAAGCAACATCACATTCTTGACTAAGGCCTTGAGCATATCATCGCCTGCAAAATAGAAACTATCGTAAAACTTTGGATCCGGGGTAATGGTAGTTAAGTCACCTTTTGTGTAAGAGTATTCGCTAATCATCAAATCGGATGTACCTGCTCCAATATCCAATGAGCCAACTGTAAGTGTAGGTTGCTGATTACCATCAACAATCTTTCCGTACAAATTGAAGAACTCGCTACATACTCCTTTGTATTTATGTCCTACCTCGCCATAGATATACACTAGTTGAGCACATGTTGCTTCATCATAATACCACGAGCCATCATTATCCTTCATTGAGCGTACAGCTGGTATGATATCGATGACAGGAGTGCCCTTACCGTATATAAATTTGCCATACAATGTGACTGCATCTTTAGCACACTTCACAAGAGCCTCTCTCTCAATCTTGGACATTGCGGTCGGGCAAGTAATAATTATTCGCTTTATCTTGCGTGGAACTGTTTTCCAGCCAACATCAATTCGATATGGTTCACTATTAATCTGGGTATTAGCCTGCGAGAGCATCTCCAAGAAGGCAAAGGTCATAAGGCTTCTTCTAGAGTAATGTGAAGAGCGCCCACCATCAGTGCCTGTCACATCGATTCGCCCATCGCTCATAAGATTGGAACTAATGCCTCGAATATTAAGTATATGGTTAGATTCTTCACCTGGAAGAACTAAAAATTCCCACTCCTTTTTGCTTGGCTTATTATCCCACAAGTATCTTTTAGGACTTGAGTATGTCGACAATGTCTCCTCTTCCCATGCTGAACTGCAAGCGCGATGTATAAGGGCACTTGCTTCCTGGCCAAGTCTGATAAAGCTAGGATACACAAATTGCTTGCTATCGTTAATGCCAAAGGATCCGAAATCAACTCTTCTAAAGGCTAAACGCATGTCGAAAGGTTCGTTGTAGGAGCGGATACGGACTTTGTCATCTTTTTCCTGTAACAAATCCGTGTAATCAATTAAACTCAAAGGCTTAACTTGATTAAAATTCGAATTATCTTCAATCAATAATGCAGTAGTTCTAGAATTGCCAATATCTATTACCATATCAACATTTCTCACTTCGACATCTTGGTCTTTATACAACTTTATAGCTGGGAACAATTTGTTTTGAGCCAAATAATTCACCAAGAAAATGTAAGATGCAATGTAAGACATCTTGTGAGTATTTGCGCCCTTGATTTGCGACACACTGCTGAGTGTAGGATGAACTAATTTGAAAATATACTCATCAATATAGCTCCAATTCTCCTTTGGAGAACAATAGTCCATTAAGAAAAACTCGTTGTCGCACAAAGCAAAATTCATCTCAGAGCAATACTGATCAGGGAAAACCGGAAACTCATTATATTCATTAGACGAATAACCAGCTCTTGTATCAAACGCGAGAATAACATCGTATTCAAGTTCAGTTTTACCTTCACTTCTAGGCACAAACTTAACTCGAGACCAGTTCATTGGGCTAAACTTAAAGCGCTTCTCTGTTCTTTTGAAAAAGTATGGAATAGGAATCCATTTATTCTCAAAATTCTTTAATGCGTTATGTTTGTCAGAGAAAGTCAACTTATATAGCTCGCCTCTGACTCCGTTGCACATTTCATCATCAATCTTGAGAGGATTGATTCCGTCATTTCGCAATTCTATAGGATCGTATTCGATTGTTGGGTCGTTCAGATAGCCTCCATCGAATAATTCGTGCTTGTCGTAAAACAAAACATTATCATCGGTAGTAACTTCATGAGCAAGGTCCAATCTCCATTGCCCATTACTTGTGTCGTACCATTCTCGGAACCACATTTTAAATTTATCCTGAGTATTCAATTTCAGCCTGAATGTCAACAATTGAATACCTGAATTCGCTATCAATGAGAAGCTGTCCATATTTTTTATTTTTAACTAAACATCAATTGTTATGATTTTTTGCATCTCCTAACAGGAGATGAATGTTTCGCATATGTATTTGTAATATAATGTTTTGGCCTTCAATGTATTAAAGTGTAATTAAACATGTCCCACATTGTACAATAGATTTTTAATACAAACATTTATTTTTGTCCGTTTCAAATGCTCCAAAATGGAGTATTTTGCGTAATTTTGCACTATGGATTATTGTCTCCTGTTAGGAGATTGACCATTTTGCTTAACTATTTATAGAAAGCTCTACAAAAAAGGAGTCCGCTCCCGAACTCCTCTAAAAAGCAGCAATCATAGCTTTCATAATAATTTCAGTATTTTCTTATTGGCTTTGTCTATTACTTGCGTTTCCAAAGAGGCCAGATATATCTGTGTAGTACTCTCTGAATCGTGTCCCATTCCTTCGCTGATTACAGATATTGGAATCCCTTCATCTCTGGCAATACTCGCCCACGAATGCCTTGCAACATACATTGTTAAAGGCAAAGTCAAACCTAACTCTTTGCCAATCGCTTTTAAGTTATGATTTATAAGTGTCAGGGCATTATGATACTGTTTTCGGGTATTTCCGGTTGGCTCCTTTATTATTGAGAGAAGAAATGGAGAACTCAATGAAGAGTATTGATCCACAATGTTTTCCATACAATCCTCCCAACGGATTGACAGTAATTGTCCCGTTTTCTTTCTTCGGTATGTAAGCACATTATCTTTCAGATTCTTTTTCTGTAAGTATGCCATATCCACAAATGCCATTCCTCGTGTGTAGAAACTGAACAGGAACATATCACGGGCAAAACTCTTGGATGGAGAATAGCTCAAATCCAAATCTTTCAATTTACGAACGAACTTCAACGGAATAGCTCTCTTTACAGTCTTTTCTGATGAAGTAAACACCTTCTTAAATGGATTCTTATTCTCTACATAGCCATCTTCCACAGCATTATTATATACCGCACGCAAGCGTTTCATATAGAAAGAGATTGTATTGGGAGCCAATTCCTTCGCTCTTAAATGATACTCATACGAAATAAGCATTTCCGAATCAATATCATCAAAACAAACATCTACACCTTCTCTAAACTTCCTAAAACTGTTAAGAGTCGCTTGATATGTTTCACTTGTGCGATGTTGTCCTTGTCTCCAGAGTTTAGCAATCATTTTCTCCATATACGAAAACAAGGTTATTTCAAATGATTGCTTATGAAACTCATCTACAATCGTGTCAACGGTAAATGGAGAATCTGAGATGGTCAATTTCTTTACAATACGATTGAAACACTTCTTGTCGTATTCTATATGATTTTGCATATACTGCAAATAATTTACACGAGACGAGTCATCATCCTTAATGATAAGATCTTCCAACTCAGGATTCCATTCACTTTGGGTAATTCGGAAGTTCGTTGCAATTTGCCGAACCTTTCGCATATAAATCACTTGGTAGTATAGACTACCTGCTTTCCCCTCAATAGTTGAGGGTCTGAACTTTAATTTTATAGATACCATAGTATATTCAATTAATCTTTGTTTTACAATAAGAGCCTTCTCTCAATTGCTTAAGGGAAGGCTCTTTAAATAACGGCTACGGGATATACAGCAATTGAAACTCTCTTTTTCTGCGGCGTTCGATGCTGGGGATAGGCTTGCCCTTGTAGCAACGGTACGAGATATACTCCTCGTAAATATCCCTGTCGCCGAACTCGATTTTCTTGATAAGGTTACTCTTCGGGCGTTTACCATATCCCAACAATCTGCTGTGGCCGACATTGTAAGCCAAAACCGTCAGTAGCAGAGCATCTTTCCCATATTGTCGGAAATACTTATATCGCTCCAATAAGGTCGGCTCTCAGCAACGAATCGGCCTGTGCTTCAGTAATGTCTGCTGTCAAGTTCTCGTGTAGAAGCAGTTTATGCCCGTAACCGATGTATGGCCATTTAGTATGGTCGTGCCACCCCTCAAACTCCTTGATAAGTGCTACCGCCTTATCGAACAGTTCCGCAGAAATCTCTTTTGGTAGTGGTGGTGAAGAGTCACCGCATCGTGTCTGTGCCTTGGCATATCCGCAAAGCAGAGTCAGACATATAATCATTAACTTTATTCTCATAGATTCTCTTTTAGTGATTGGTTATAGCGGCAGACACCCGACAAGCGAGTGCCTGCCACCTTTGTTTAAGGATTGATGTTGATTGGAGAGACGATAGTTCCTATGGGAGTAATCGTGTTACCCTCTGTGGTATCCTCTTCCTCTTTTGCCTCGTTGTTGAATGTGAAAGTGAGCTGATATACCTGATCGTGGTTATCCTCGAAATAGACATCTATCGTCTGCTGGTCCTCACACTCCGAAGTGTAGTACAAGCGGAACACATCTCTGTCCAGCGGATAACGGTCATTAGGTAGCAACACCATACCGTCATCCATTCTCAATGTACCCTCGCCATCGGGCTGAAAGTAACGGATTGTGTAGCGAGTATCCGAGAAATGCCCTTCACGCACAATCTCGCAGCGTATCTCCGCTGTCTCGCCCTGTACCAATCGCTTGGGAACGGGCATTGTCTCAACTGTAAAAGGATAGGCTTGCTGAACATCGAGGTCATCCTCGCAAGATGTGAAGCCCAATATTGCGGTCATCATGGCACCGCAAACCATCATATAGGAAAATAACTTTTTCATAACGCTTTTAATTTTAATTGATAATAAACTTGACACCTAAGCCGAACTGAGTACTGAACTTGCCGAGTGAGCCTCCCCAGAGGACACGCTCACGCACATTGGCAAGCAGGACTATACGGTCTGTTATATAACTCTCCAATTCAAGGGTAATGGCACCGCCATAGATAAAGGCATCCTTGGCAAGCAGCGTAGAGCCATCGTGTAGTAGCCTGTCGCCCCAATTCACCGTTTCGTAGCCTGCCAATGCAGAGCCGCCGATGGAGAGGAAAAAGGTCTTTGTAGGATCCGATAGGAACTTCATGTAGTAACCGCCCTCGGCTGTGAACTGGGCACGCGGTACAGATGTGCCGCGATAGTCGTAGTTCTTGAGCAGATACTCTGCACCCACCACCCAGCGGTTAGCCTTCTTGGTATATCCCGACATCGCTATTCCCGTGTAGTAGTTGAGCGGAGATTTCGAGCCGTTGACAAAGCCACCTCTGAGTTCCACACCCATCATCTTCGGGAGATAACGCTGGGCGTATGCCTGCCCTGATGACAGGGCAAGCGATACGACTGCGACAAGTAGAAACAGATACTTTTTCATGGTTACTTCACTTTAAGTTCATTGATTACCTTTGCTCTTACGATGTCCTCACTCTCCACGGTGAAGGTCTGGTGTCTGCCACCGCTCTTCTCATGCATCTCCACCACAAGCACCTTGTCGGCAGGGATGGTGAACTTGTCGAACACGAACACGGTACGCTCATCCTTGTTGCCCGCAACGGTTGTGGCATAATCGTATGCACGCAGAGGGAAGATGACTTGCTCCTGAATGGCTGTACGCTTCATCACCTGCTTATCCACAATCTTGAAGGTCACAAAGTCCACCTCGTATGGTACATTCGATGTGTTCTTCACCTGCGTATGGAAGTAGAGCAAGCCATTGTGAGTGTATAGTCCACGCAACAGATACTGGATACCGAAAGCCTTGCTGCCGATGTGCTTGATGTGGCGTTTGTTGTCCTTGTAGATAGCCTTGCTGATAAGGTGTACCAACTTCGGTGACTCACTGCCCAACTCCTGCAAGTAGATATCGAGAGCATTGTTAGGACGGTTCACCTCACTGCCATCGTGAATGAAATCCTTCATCTCGATATTCAGGAGCAGAGGCTCATCGGAGTACTTCACATTGAAGGTGTAGAAACTGCCACTCTCGGTAATCACCGACATATTGGTCTCATCGCGGAAGTTCTTTACCGTAGCCTTCACACGAATCACATTCTCCGAGCCGTCGGCCTTGCCAGCGATAAGGTTAGGCGAGCCAAGATCGACATAGCGTACTGCCGCAGGGAAGATGATGTGAGTAGTCTTGTCGTATGTCACCTCCAAGCCGTAAGGCGGTATCATACGGTCAAAGGTCAGCTTCTTTGTCAGACCGTGATAGAAGTCACCATCCTCCTGCTGCGGATAGATGTCCGTAGTGAGGGTAACATCACCGGTGACTGTGTTGGTTACTGCGGTTGAATCAACCGACTGTGCATTGGCACTTACAACGCCCATCGTGAGGGCAAGCATTACAAAAATCTTTTTCATGTCTTTAATGTTTTAATAGGTTATTGATTGTTTTGATAAAGCATCAGGGTATATCCTGATTTGAGGTGTACCTTCTCTTCACGCATCTTCTTGGAGATGTACTGCGACACGCCCTGTATGGCACCGCGACCTACTTCGGACAGCAGTTGGTCTCCGGCAGACTGGTTGGTGATGGATATGCTCGTTCCGAGGTTCTGTCCCAGATTTGCCGCCATCTCCTTTGCCGCACTCGCCTCCATGGAGCCGGGTATGAAGATCCCCGCCTGTCCGTCATTGTCGTGGACGGTAAGTTCTACGGGAATGATAGTTCCGTTATGCTCCACCTGAAGAATCTCGATGTCGAGTCTTTCGCCTTTGATGCTACCTTCGCCCGTGATGAGGGTGTTTCGTGGCAGTACATACTTTCCGACACGCATCGCCTCCAAGAGCCTGAGCCGCACACTCTGACCGCTGATGATCGTCTGGTCGCCATGCACACACGCCTTGATGGTGTTCCGTGCTGTCTGCTTCGGTGCTTCGCCTACTGCAGTGTGAAAGCCACCGCCTACAGATTGCGACAAGCCTGCTATCATCACCGAGTCGCTCACAGGCTGAGCCAGTGCCGACACTACGGGAGTCGTTACATGACCTACGGGCTGAGCCTTTGACTTTCCGCTTCGTGTCGTTGTCTCCACCTCCTCGGCTTTGCTCTCGGAGGTGGCAGTATTGCCGGGCATATACTTCGCTGCCAGCTCGTAGGACTTCTCCAAGAGTGCCACCTGGTCGGCATATGTCGGCTGGTTGCTCTGCTGTTGTGCCATCGACTGCTTCAGCTCCTCCAACTCAGCTTTCAATGCCTCCTTTTCGGGATCTTCACGCGGTTGTTCGTAGAAACTGCCGAGCGTGGCGTTGATGTCGTTGTAGGCAGATGTGGAGGATGAGAGCGAATTGTTCCTGCTTCCACTGCTGCGATAGGACGAGCCACCGCCTGTATATCTCGGCTCTTCGGGTATCTCGACCACCTCTTCCTTTTCGTCATCGGTGGTTATCGCTGAGAAGTCTTCGAGGGTACGCATTTTCTGCTCCTGCTTGACACGCATATCCTCCAGTTCGTAGGCGGCAATCTTGTCCGCCTCGATGCCTGCACCTCGCGGATCGGGAAGTTCGGCATTGAAGCCTACCTTCTGCTGTTCTGCCTGCACCTGCTCCTTCGATGGTTTGAAGATGAAATAGAATGATACAAGACATAGCATAACCATTCCGCCATACACAAGAATTTTCTTGATTTGCTCCTTTCTTTTCAGAGCGTTTGCATCGTTACTCATAGCTCTCTGAATTAAATTGGTTAAAGAACTCTTCCATCTCCCTTATCTTCTCATCCGAGAGGCTGTCGGCAGGAGCTGCCTCCTCCTCGACAATCAGGTTGGTGGCAGGCGGCTCACTTCTGACATACTCCTCATACCCGTAATCGGGAGCAGGCATAAAGATTACATAGAGGGCAAATCCCATATATGCCAGCAAGAGGCCGTAGATGATGAGGCGTTTGGTCGTCGATGTCTTGTTGTTCCAAGACTTGTTGATTGAATCCTTGATTTTCTGAATGTACTTTTTCATCGCTGTAAATGTTAATGGTGAATAATCGTATTTATCTGTCATAGACTCTCAGGTCCTTGTTCTCCACCACACGGAACGCCTCGAAGATGAATCCGTGAGGATTGTTGTCGCTGCGTGTGGAGTTGAGAAGCCGCCCTTTGGTTACAAGGCTACGCTCGGTGATACTCTTCTCGCGGATGATGGATAGCCTTGCGTATGTCACCACCTCGTAGGGATAGTGGTTGAAGTTGCAGCTTATGCTATCCACCTCGATACGCTGCGATACATTGCCCGAGATGATACGGTTGTAATATCCCTGCTCTGCAAGGTCGCTGTAGTGCTCGTATGCCGAGCGGTCGCTCAGAAACATTGCCCTCTGGATATTACCCTCGATGGCACTCTTGTCGGGTGCAAGTGTGAAGAAGAGTTCGTGGAAACGCTTCACATGCTCCCTTGCCTCCACAGGACGGTTCTGCTCCAAGTCCTGCGAGAGAGCCAGCATCAGCGACTTGCCCTCGTCAAGGACATATATCTTCTGTCGTTGTGCCTCGGCAAAGCTGTATGCCTTCCAAAGCGAAAAGCCCACAAGTGAAGCACAGACAAAGAGGTAGGCAATGCCGAAGAAGCGTATCTGTCTGAAGCCGGTCTCGATGTTTTTAAGTGATTTGAATTCCATTTGAATACTGTTTAATAGGTTATCGTTTAAGTAATCTTCCTGCGATGTTGCCGATGGCGGCACCTGTCGCACCTGCTGCGATGCTTCCCGTGCGGCTTGCTGTCTGTGCCACGTTCCTGCCATAGTTACCTGCACCGCCGCCTGCCTGGATTATCCAGTTGGCCACTGTCGGAATGGTGAAATATCCGATGATGCCGATAATGAGGAAGGTGATATAGACCGCATTCGACCCGTCAGGGATGAAGTTGGGATCGGACAACTGCTCTATGTCCTTCTGTAGCATAAGTACCTGTATGCGTGCAAGCACGCTACTGAAAAGGTCACTCACGGGCAGCCACAGATAGATGCTTATGTATCGGACAAACCACTGCGTGAGTGAGGCGTGGAAGCCGTCCCAACAGGATATCGCAAAGGATATGGGTCCGAGTATCGAGAGGACGATGAGGAAGAATGTTCTCAGCGTGTCTATGACAAGTGCTGCGGCATTGAACATCAGCTCCAACAGTTCACGAAAGAAGTTCTGAACAGCCTTTTTCATATTGTACATCGCACGATCCACATACATTCCGCAAGCCTCAATAGCATCCAACGCTCCCAGTTCATCGAGCTTGTTGTCAAAGGACTCCTTATCCACAAGGTAGGCTGTTTCGGGATTGCGTTTCATCGCCTCAAACTCCAACTTGTCCTTCTGCCTGCGATACTCGTTCATATCGAAGGTCTGCGTTTCAAGGATTCTGTGCGTTCCCGTCACGATGGGCGACATCACGCTGTTGAGCGTGCCCAACACCAATGTCGGAAAGAACATGATACACAGTCCGAGTGCAAAGGGACGCAGGAGCGGAAAGACATCTATAGGCTCGGCTCTTGCCAACGACTGCCACACACGATAGGCGACATAGAAGAGAGCACCCAATCCGGCAAGTCCTTTGGCGACACCCGTCATCTGCGAACAGAGGGGCATCATATCCACATACAGACTCTGGAGTATCTGATGCAGATTGTCAAAGTTTACTGCTAATAGTACCATAGTCGTAGGATTTCAGGTTTACCAATAGCGTTCACTCGGCGAGCCGTAGAGGGACATCACACGGTCAACATCGTTCTGTTTCTTAGCTCTTAGGTAGGATACCCCGATGTTCTTGTTGGTGTAGTACTGCACAAGCCCACGGTACTGGAGCATCTCGCTGTAACACTTGTCGATGATATCCATACGGTCCTTGTCGCTCATCGAGAGTCCGTTCTCATTGACCACCGATTTAAGGTCATTCAAGAGGTGGGCACTCTCTTCGAGCAGTTTGGTATATCCCAGAGCAATGGCACTGAGTTCCTCCACCGTGAAGTAGGGGTCGTTCAGCATACGCTCAAAGCTGTTCACATAGATGTCGGTGATGTCGCCTACAAGCAGGATTGTCTGCTGTACCTTGCGTGCATCGCGGACAAGGTTCTTGACCTTCTTCAGAGCATCGTAGTACTCCTTTCCCTGTTTGTAGATCTTTACAGTCTCCTGGAAGTTCTGAATCATCGTACTTGCCGTAGAGGATGTATGCACGATGTTCTTCGTGGCATTGATGATGCCTTGTGCGAGGTTGCCGGGGTCTGTCACCACCCACTGCGCCCTCGATGTCTGGCTGACAAAGAGAGCCACCAAACAGAGCATAAAAATTTTCAATCTCATACTGTTACGAATTAAAGGGTGAATACTTAATCATAAATCACAGTCCCATCTTGCGACCTCTTGATTTGGGTTTCTGTCGGATATGCTGCTTTCGGGACGGTCTCTCCTCGGAAGAGTCGCTCTGCTTTTTCTTCATTCCGTTGAAAAGCTCATCTGCATAAGGTCTTCTGCCAGTCATCCTGACAAATCGGGCATCGAGTTCCCGATATGCCTTTTCAGCCTTGGCGGAACACTCCTCCGAAGAAGCCTTCCTGTCAATACCATACTTGGCAAGGAAATCGGGACGGATGTGGATAGTGTCGTGAACATTATTGGGGAAATGTGCAATCTGCCCCAACTTCTCCAACTCCTCGTTCAGTTTGTTGAGATAAGGAACGGGAGGGCGTTCACAGATACTCTCGAAGATCTTCTCCACGGCTCGTGTCAGCCTTGCATCCACCTCAAGCACATCGGGTATCTCTCCCGTTGCTCTTTTCTGCCTATACATTGTAGGATCCATATCCTCTAACTGATGGTACAGACGGTAATCCTCCGTAAGTCCGAAGTAATCCTGCATAGATTGCGGGATGTTCCAATTCTGCATCAGTGACCAATAGAGGCACGAGATGACCTCCTGGCGTCTCTTTTCGTCTGATTTTAAGTTACTGTACATACTTCAAATGTTTAATGGTGAATAAAATGGGTTACTTGCTTCGCTTGCTCTCGGCAAGCTGCTTGATGGCGAGTTCGATATTGCCGTCCAACTTCTCGGTGAGCCGCTGCAACTCCAGTTTCTCGATCTCCTCGGTGGTGTAGCAGTAGTACTCTTCGGGAGATACCTCCGTGGCATAGACTGCCGACTGTGCTCCGCCAAGACCTATCCACACCTCCTTGTACTTCCTGCCGGGAGCATTGGAGAGGTTGATGGAGAGAATCTGTGCACGCTCCTTGTCGGTGAGTCCGAGCAAAGCCTGTATCTCATCGAACTTGTTCACATACTTACGCTGATCGAGAAGAATCTTGCAGTCGCTGTTGTTGATGATGGTACCCTTGACGATAGAGGAAGAGATAATGTCCTCGACCTCCTGCGTTACCACAACAGCCTCACCGAAGAACTTACGCACGGTCTTGAAGAGGTACTTCAGGTACTCGGCCATGCCCTCCTTGCTGATGGCTTTCCAAGCCTCCTCCAAGAGTATCATCTTGCGGATGCCCTTCAGCCTACGCATCTTGTTGATGAAGGTCTCCATAATGATGATGGTCACTATCGGGAAGAGTACCTTATTGTCCTTGATGTTATCCAACTCAAAGACGATAAACCGCTTGTTCAAGAGGTCCAGCTGCTTGTCGGAGTTCAGTAGGAAATCATACTCGCCACCTTTGTAGTAGGGCTCCAAGACATTGAGGAATCCCCACACATCGAAGTCCTTCTCGCGTGTACGCTTCTCCTTGAGAATATCCTGATACTCGTCACGGATAAACTCATAGAAGGTGTTGAACGATGGCTTGATGCTCTTGTCGGCACGAATACGCTCCAAGAAGAGGTTCACGGCATTGGAGAGTGCCACCTCCTCGGCTCTCGTCGGTGGTTCATCGTCCCTTTTCCACAGCGTGAGGATAAGTGTCTTGATGGACTCCTTCTTCTCTATGTCGAACACTCCGTCCTCGACATAGAAAGGATTGAAGGCTATCGGATCACTCTCCTCATAGGTGAAGTAGATACCGTCCTCGCCACCTGTACGGGCATTGATAAGGTTGCACAACCCCTGATAAGAGTTACCCGTATCGACAAGCAACACATGCGTACCTTGCTCGTAATACTGCCTTACCATATGGTTGGTGAAGAAGGATTTTCCACTGCCCGAAGGACCGAGGATGAACTTGTTGCGGTTGGTGATGATACCACGTTTCATAGGCAAATCCGAAATATCCAGATGGATAGGCTTGCCCGTCAAGCGGTCCACCATACGCATACCGAACGGAGAGAGCGAATCCTGTCCTGTGGTCTCCTCGATGAAGAGGCATAGTGCCTGCTCGATAAAGGTGTAGAAGGACTCCTCGGCAGGGAAGTCGCCTGCATTGCCGGGGATAGCAGCCCAGAAAAGCGTAGGTGTATCCACTGTATTGTGTCGGGGCTTGGCCTCCATCAAGGCGAGCTGACTGCCCACATCGTTCTTCACACGCTTAAGGCGTTCCCTGTCATCGCTCCACGCGAAGACATTGCAATGGGCACGGATAGCCGTCAGCCCCTGGCTGTGTGCCTCGTTCAGATACTCCTCAATCCACTCGCGATTAATCTGGTTGGAGCGGCTGTAACGCGATAGCGAGTGCATATTGCGTGCTGTCTGCTCGAACTTACGCAGCATCTCCGCAGAGTCATCGATGAAGAGGTACTGGTTCACGATGTGGTTGCAGGTGAGCAACACCCCGATAGGTGCGGCAAACGAGAGGCGGCAATCGCTACGGTCTGTCGAGAGACGCTCGTAACGGCTGTCGGTAGCCACGCTTGTCGGCAGGTCTTCGGGATCGGAGAGCGCATGCAGGCAGAGGTAGTTGTCGCCAATCTTCATCTCGCCAGCTCCGAGGGTGATGTCCTGCAAGCAGGTGGTGTCCTCCTGCGAGAGCGAGAAATACTTCTCGATGATGCCCGCACTTGACTCCGTGCCTGTAATCTCATCGCCCGTAAGACGGGTAAGCGTGATGAATCCGCTGTCGTTGATGATACGCTCGAACTGCTCGCAGCACTCCAGGAATCGGCTCACTGCCTCCTTGTCCTGCATCTCCTTCGGGATGATGAAGCCACGGGTAAGGGCATTGAAACTGCTGGTAGTGCTGCTATGCTCCTTGGTGGTCTTAGTAAGGAACAGGTAGCAGTAGTGCTTCAGGTAAGGACGCTCGTTGAAATGTCGCTCAAAGGAACGAGATAGGAAACTGAGGTCTTCCTTCTGCAACTGCGGGTTGTAGCTCTCCTCAATGAAGAAGTCCTGCTTATGCACGATACTGTAGTTCGGCAAGACCTTGACCGCCTTGGCCCACGCCGAGTGTATCGCCTCATACTCCGCCTGTGTGACGGTGAAGAGTTCGGGAAGCTCCACACGATAGCAGACCGTGATGTCGGCATCCTTGCTGATGATGCAGTCGTGCTCAACCGACAGAATCGGGAACTTGCTTTCGAGGGTAGCTGCTTTCATTACATTTCTCATGACTTTCTGTTTTTGAGGTTAGGAATAATCAATCGCAAGAATCGCTTGCGGCTGATGATGTAGCGGGGATGGTTCTTTGCAGCCTGTATCTTCATCAAGCCCCACTCGCCATACTTGGCATTCAGGTGGAAGGTCGCCCAGACTAGTACCGAAGCGGAGATGATTCCCAGTGCGATACATATCCATTGGTTTACGCCTGCCATATACAGCACCATAAAGGCTATGAGTATGGCGAGCAGACCGCCAGCGAAGATGAAGAGGTACTGGCTGCGTAGCCCCTTGAACTCGGGGCTACGACCAATCCCTTTGTTGATTTGATAGACCGCCATATTAGAGGAAGAATGAACGTAAGATGGTGGCGGCTACAATCAGGAAGATACAGGCACCGAACCAAGAGGCTGCGGTCTTCGAGGTGTCAGGGTCGCCCGAAGAGAACTTCGAATAGACCTTCACGCCACCAATAAGACCGACTACGGCTCCCACTGCGTAAATCAACTTGGTACCCGGATCAAAATACGATGTTACCATGTTGGTAGCCTCGGTGATACCTGCGATACCGTTACCCTGTGCGTAAGCACCTACTGTTGCAAGCATAAATGCTGCTGCGAATAATACTTTTTTCTTCATACGTCGAAATGTTTTTTAGTTATACAAAAAGTGATTTCGACTGCGAATATATAGCACCTAATCTATTGATTTTCAAATCGGTCTATACGCGTCATAACGTGTCGTCAGATGTCATATTTGGGGTCTTTTGAAGGGTGGATTTTGGGGTAAAAAGAGGGACAAGAAGGCTTGTTTGAAGGATGAAATTTCAACCTTATATTGTCGGGTTAAGCGGGCGAAAACTTCCAAAAATCACAAGTTTTTGCCCGCTTAAAGAGCAAAAAGTATAGGTGTAATGAAATAAACAATGGATTCTTTTGTCACTTCGCAATATTTTCATACCTTTGTGGTCGGAAAAAAACGCTTTTATTCCGACTTAAAATAGGCTAAAAATCGTATGCAAAGGACTGTGGAACATAAAGTTAAGGCAAAGATAACCTACGCAAGATATGGCGAGGTGTTTTTTGTGTCTACATTCCATCAATTTGATGTGGAATATGTAACCAAACTCCTTGCTCAATTTGAGAAAGAGGGTTTGATTACACGAATAGCCAAAGGCGTATATGTTAAGGCAAAAAAAACACGATTTGGAGTGGTATATCCTTCTGCTTTTGAACTGGTAACGGAGATTGCCAAGAGAGATAAGGCTATAGTATTTCCAACAGGTGAAACCGCTGCTAATAGATTGGGATTTTCCACACAAGTCCCAATGAATGCTTGTTTCATAACATCAGGAACTCCAAGAACTCTGAAATTGGGCAATAGAACTGTAACATTAAAACATGGCGTTCCAAGAAATTTTGCATACAAAGGAAAACTAATGCCCGAATTGGTACAGGCTCTTCGTAGCATTGGAGAGGATAATATAACAGAGAGCGTGGAAAAAAGAGTTGCTCAACTATTATCTGCAACACCTGAAACAGAAACAATTGAACACGATCTATTATTGGCACCGGTATGGGTAAGACAAATTATAAAAAGAAACCTCAAAACGGATACTGACAATGAGTAAATGGATAGACTTTTCGATAGATGAACGCAAGGCCATGATACAGGGCGTTGTGGAAGCAAAGAATATTGATGAAGCCGCAGCGGAGAAAGATTGGTGGGTAACAGCCATATTGTACGCCTTGTTCCACACAAAGGCTTCCGAGTATCTACTTTTCAAAGGCGGTACAAGTTTGAGTAAAGGTTGGGATATTATAGACCGTTTCAGTGAAGATATTGACTTGGCTCTTGGTCGTGACTTCTTCTTAAATGAGATGAATCTGTCGTGTGCCAACTGCACCAGCAACACTCAAATCCACAAGTTCAGAGAAAAGGCTCAGGATTATCTTTTCGGTGAATTTAAAGATGACTTGAAAGAACAACTGGCAAATTTAGGGTTGGATGTGATTGTACTTGCAGAAAATGAAGTCGTTGATGAAAATGGTGAACTAAAGAAGGTGGATCACGATAAAGACCCATCTGTGATTTTTGTTCAATATCCATCACTCTATAATAGCGACGCTCCCTATGCAATACCGACTGTGAAGATTGAAATCAGTGTCCTTTCTATGGCTGAACCATACGAAATGAAACGCATATCTTCATTGGTTGAACAGGTCTATAAGAATGAAGATGTTGATTCTGATATTGTTCAGACCATCAAGACCGTGAGTCCTGCAAGGACATTCTTAGAGAAGGCATTTTTGCTTTGTGAGGAATACCAAAAGAAAGAGCCAAGAACATATCGTATGTCTCGCCATTTCTATGATTTGGAAAAGTTATCACATACCGATTATATGGATAAGGCATTGAATGATTCTAACCTTTATTATGACATTGTAGAGCATAGAAAGAAATTCTATCATGTCGGATATGTAGATTATGATAAGGAACTGCCAGAATCCATTACGATTGTTCCAAGTGAAGAACTTGTCCCGAAATATGAGGTGGACTACAGCGATATGCGTTCCAGCTTTATCTATGGAGAGGCTCTGGAGTTTGCAGATTTGCTCAAGTTCCTCGAAACGTTGCAGGAACGATTCCGAAAAGTTCCTCCAAGAGCAACAGCAGAGTAATTATAGCTTAAACAACATAGCAAGGCAAGAATCATAATGCACGAGGCATTACGATACTTGCCTTACTTGTTAATTAAAATAGCGGACTCCATAAAAAACGCTGGCACCACGATTCACATCGGAGTGCCAGCCAACATTATTTAAGTAATAAAAATCATTAACCATGTACAAATACTAAGCATACTTATTTATATCGAACGACTTGACTTTACTTGCTTTCCTTCGTTTAGGCAGAGGATTTCCATTAGCATCCAAACATTCTTGGAGCAACTGATTTACTTTATCTCCATTGCTTACCTTATTGACAAGGAAGTCCAATATCACCGTATTAGCCAACTTATGATGAATGGTTGATGCTGCACGAATAGACTTCTGCTCGTCAGGATTATCTGAGTTTAGCACATCCACAAGGTTGTTCATATCCTCATATGTTAAGGACTTGTCAAAGTCCGGATCAGGTATTACTCCTTCAGGCTCCATCAACTCACGCTTATCCTCTTCGGTCAAACCCTTCTGAGGTTCGATGTTATCCTCTACATCATCGGGATTGATGTCCTTATCTACAGGCAGTTCTACCTCTTTCAAAGGTAAAGAACGGGTCGGAATCTTCCGGTCAGCTTCAATATCGTTATAATATATGATATTGGACTTTCCCATTACCTCATTCGGATCATCATCAACAGGAGGACTCTCTTCAACCTTTTGAGGCGTTACTGTTTGGATTGGTTTAGGCTTTTCCGTAAGCAAATCCTTACCGTATATTTTCTTACGCCTTTCACGCTTGGCTTTTTCTGCCATTCGTTTCTTTCGGTACTTCCATAATCTGACACGGGTTATGCGTGCCCAGTTATGCAGTTTGTCCCACAAACCGTAAATCTTACGGAAAAACAAGAACACCCACAGATGATAGAATACGAATAAGGCACATAAGACCTTTACTGCAAAATATATCTTTACTTCCATAGCTAAAAGAGTTTAGTTTTACTATCCTCAAAAATCTTATTGATAGTCGTAGCATTTTCAGCAATATGGTCTTTGATAATTCTACTGACATAGCCTGCCATACTAGTATCTGGTGCAGCAATTGATAAAAATCGCTTCATACATTCATGACTACTTCTATCAATATAGACCTGAACGCGATTTTTCATCATATAACTACCAAGGAATCTCTTTTTATATTCAGCTTTATCAATTCCTTTTGCCGAAGAAGTATCTTCAGATAGCGATGGATTCTCTACAAGAGCAACTATGGTCTGTTTCTTCACCATAGGAATATTAGTTCCCTGATGATTTTTGTGTTGCACAAATCGACTATAGATATACTTTACGATAACGCCTGCTGTTACCAAATAACAAGCTCCTGTTGTGATATTTACTATTGTTTCAATCATAACTAAAATGGCTTTAATGGTTTGTAATACTCTTTATTATATAACTCGTTAATCTCATCCCAGTGTTGCTGCAAATGCTCCACAAGGATATTACTGATGTAACCTGATACACTCATATCGGGAGCAATGACAGGCAACACCCGTTTGATGCAGTCCGCCACTTCGCGGTTAATATATACGTGAGAGCGGTTTGAGGCAGGTATATTCACAAGATACCTCTCTTTATATGTACCTGTTTCCTCACGCTTCTTTCGTGGCTTGGGGGTACTCGGTTTTGAGGCTACCGCCTCAGTGCCTTCGTCCGAATCTGTATCCGAATCTGTATCCGAATCCTCGGTCTCAATGACCTTCGGCTCCTGATAGTTCGGTCTCTCCCTGCCAAAGACAGGGATATCACCGACCATAATGTCTTTGAGCATATCCTCATTGACTTCTACTTTCTTCTTAGCCATAACTATTTCAGTTTAAGTTTCACAATCAGCTCATCGGCCAATTCTCCGATACCACTGCCCTTAAGAAGTTTCGCAGGAGGCGGTAACATCGTGCAGCGGAAGAATGACTTTTTCGCGTGTGTAATCTCCTTCTCATACCTGCATAGGTCAGGCAGAGTGGAATCGAGAACGGATAGGTTCAACTCTCCCATAATCTGCGAGTAGGTCTTCAACACATCCGTATTGCTACGCTTCTTGAGCCTGTTCCAGAAGAAGATGATGTCTTTAAGGGGAACATCCTTCTGGCTCTTTGCATAGTCCAATACAGTGGTGGCAAAGGATAGCGTACTCTGCATCACAATCAAATCGGGAATTGAAGGTGTAAGCACATAGTCCATATTAACTATGGTGCGGAAGACACCCGTTGATTGTACCGTTCCTGGAAGATCCACAAAGACAATATCCAAGTTCTCCTTCTCGGCAAGTTTGTCTGCCGCCTCTCTTGCCTTTTCTGCCGTAGAGCCGATGATGGGATATGCTCTCTTTTGTATGCGTTCCCATTGCTTCTCCACGAGCTGCTGATGATAGGGACTTGCAGAGATTGCCTTCTTGTCACGCTCACGCATACGCACGAGGCTGTGCTGCGGTGAGTCGCAGTCGATGATTGCGACATTAAGGTCTTTCTCATAGTGAAGGTAGCTGGCGAGTACTACCGTAAGGGCTGACTTACCAACCCCGCCTTTCTGGTTGCTGATAGCAACTAACAAACACTCTTTACTCATAATACTTAAAATTTAAATTGTTAATAAATAAGTTAACTGTCTCTTCCAATATCCCGTGAACGCATCCTTCCAACTATCCATTAGCGGTTGTTTGCACTATCAGAATCTTCCGTTGTTCCGGCCATCGTAGCAACCGTTATCGGATACTTCCGACTATCCAACCGCTACTGGTCGGTATATTGGTCATGACCTTCCGTTAACTGTCATATCCGACATTGCTTCCAACTATCCAACTGTTCACGGAAGCAACCGACAGTGTGACCATTATTCCGTTATCGGAGGGTAATTCCCAACCGTTCACACCGCAAAGAAATAGCGAAAAATTGGAATAATCACCATGTTGTCAAGCCTCTGACTATACATGTCATCATATGTCACCACATAGCATATAACTCGCTATTTACCAATAGAATACACCTGTCTAACTTTGCACCAGAAAGGTCTATGGACGCACGACGAACGGAGTTTTCGGATGCTTCTCTCTGAGGGGAACGGCGACAGCCAATTTTACGAAGGAAAATTCATGTTCAAGCGAACATAGCAAGTTGTGTTTTGAGGCACCCGAAATGTTTTCGGGCACTCAAAACAAACTTGCCACTCGCCTGCGGCTCGGGGAGGGATTCACTCCAAAGTCGTGAATCCATAGCGGAAGTTAGTAACCAATTAAATGTAAAAGTATGCAGACGAACAACAGGAAAAACCAAAGAAAAGGTGTAGGCAGGAAACCGAAATTAGATCCAGCTATACATCGCTATGTGGTCCGATTGACATCGGAAGAGAACGGACACTTCGACATCCAATTCCAAAAATCAGGATTCAAGGAGAGGTCGAAATTTCTAAAGGCTCTAATCTTCGAGCGTGAAGTAAAGGTAGTAAAACTCGACAAGGCGGCTATGGATTATTACATACGTCTCACGAATTTCTACCATCAGTTCCAAGCCATCGGTAACAACTACAATCAGACGGTGCGAGCCGTAAAAACCAACTTTGGGGATAAGCGGGCATTCGCCCTTGTCGCCAAGTTGGAGAAAGCCACACTGGAATTGGTAGTGCTGAGCAAACAGATTATCGCCCTCACGCGCGAGTTTGAGGAGAGGCACTTGAACCGTAAAAGCGGAGGTTGATATGGTGGCTAAAATCAACAGAGGTGCTTCGCTCTACGGAGCCATCATCTACAACCAGCAGAAGGTAAACGAGGATACGGCACGCATCATAGCGGGCAACCGCATGATTACCGATTCTCTCTACGACCCTGACAGGATTGTACGGCAGACGATGTTCGCTTTTGAGAGTTATCTCGCAGCCAACAGAAAAACCGAGAAGCCTATTCTGCATATATCGCTCAACCCGACGCTGGACGACAATCTTACCGACAGTCAGTTTGCGGATTTGGCAAGAGCCTATATGCAGAAGATGGGCTACGGCAACCAACCCTACATTGTCTATCTCCACGAGGACATTGACCGCAGACATATACATATAGTATCTACCTGCGTGAATGAGAACGGTGAGAAGATAGACGATGCCTACGAATGGAACCGCTCGATGAAGGCGTGCCGAGAGTTGGAACAGATGTTCGGACTCAAACAGATTGCCGACAAACGTAGGGAACTGTTGGAGCCTTATCTTAAAAAAGCGGACTACACCCGTGGCGATGTAAAGCAGCAGGTATCGAACATTCTCAAGAGTGTCTTTACCTCGTACCGTTTCCAATCCTTCGGCGAGTACAGTGCTATGCTCTCGTGCTTCAACATCGAGGCAAAGCAGGTCAAGGGCGAGTTCGACGGCAAGCCCTATTCGGGTATCATCTACACGATGACCGATGACAACGGCAAGCCTATCTGCACACCCATCAAGTCCTCGCTTATCGGCAAGCGTTTTGGCTACGAAGGTGTGGAAAAGCGTATCACCTACAATGCTCAAGAGTTCCGAGCAAAGAAGTGGCAACCCAAAATCCGCAACGATGTGGCTTTGGCAATGCACGGCTGTCGTGGCAACCGCGAGGAGTTCGTGCGTCTGCTTGGAAGCAAGGGCATTGATGTGGTGTTCCGAGAGAACGATGCAGGGCGCATTTACGGTGTCACATTCATCGACCACCACAATCGTGAGGTATATAACGGTTCCCGTCTGGGTAAGGAGTTCTCGGCAAACAACTTCGAGAAGCTATTCAACTTGCAGGGCGACATTCCATGGACTGATATGCCACAAGGATTTTCGGAAAGCCACAGCCTCTCATCGGCAGACCTTGAATCGGGCATAGAGCAAGCCTTCGGAATCTTCTCGTTTGACGCTCCTGCAAATGATCCGCAGGAGGAGATGCTCGCCAAGCAGTACCAGAAGAAAAGGAAGAAGAAAAAACGCCGTTCACGCGGCATATCGTAAACCAATTTCACTAACCATTAAAACGAATTTATTATGCAACAGGAAGATGATTTGAGAGGATTGGCAAAGGTCATGGAGTTCATGCGTGCCATATCCATTATATTTATTGTAGTACATATCTACTGGTTCTGCTATCAGGCCATCGTGGATATGGGTATCAACATCGGAGTGGTAGATAAGATACTGCTCAACTTTCAGAATACAGCAGGGCTGTTCAGCAACCTGCTTGTGACAAAGGTGTTCGCCATCATATTCTTGGCTCTGTCGTGCCTCGGCACAAAGGGAGTCAAGAATCAGAAGATGACCTGGCAGAAGATTTATGCGACCTTCCTCGGAGGTATTGTCCTCTTCTTTATGAACTGGTGGTTGCTCGACCTTCCGTTCTCGCCAATCGTGAATATGGTAATCTACACCATTACGATAACTGTCGGATATATCCTTCTGCTTATGTCGGGAGTATGGATTAGCCGTATGTTCAAGCATAACCTTATGGAAGATGTCTTTAATGTGGCCAACGAGAGCTTTATGCAGGAGACACGACTGATGGAGAACGAGTATTCGGTAAACCTGCCTACAAAGTTTGTCTATCAAGGCAAGGAATGGGACGGTTGGATAAATGTCGTAAATCCGTTCCGAGCAACCATTGTATTGGGAACACCGGGTAGCGGTAAGTCGTATGCCGTAGTGAACAACTACATCAAGCAGACCATAGCCAAAGGATTTGCCACATACATCTACGACTACAAGTTTGATGACCTCTCCGTTATTGCCTACAATGAGTTGTTGAAGAACATAGACAAGTACAAGGTAAAGCCGAGTTTTTATGTCATCAACTTTGATGACCCGCGTCGCTCACACCGCTGTAATCCCATTAACCCGAAGTTTATGGTTGATATCAGCGATGCCTATGAATCAGCATATACTATTATGCTTAACTTGAATAAGACATGGATTCAGAAACAGGGCGACTTCTTCGTAGAATCTCCGATTATTCTTTTGGCGGCTATCATCTGGTATCTGAGAATCTACAAGGACGGTAAGTATTGTACCTTCCCTCATACGATTGAGTTCCTGAACAAACCGTATGCGGATATATTTACGATTCTGACCTCTTATCCTTCGTTGGAAAACTATCTTTCACCCTTTATGGACGCATGGAAAGGTGGAGCGCAAGATCAGCTCCAAGGCCAGATTGCATCGGCAAAAATTCCGCTGTCGAGAATGATTTCTCCGCAGCTCTATTGGGTGATGACGGGCGATGATTTTACCCTCGACTTGAACAACCCCAATGAGCCGAAGATACTCTGCGTAGGTAATAATCCCGACCGCCAAAATATCTACTCGGCAGCACTCGGACTATACAACAGCCGTATCGTGAAGTTGGTAAACAAGAAGGGTCAGTTGAAGAGTTCTATTATCATTGATGAGTTGCCGACAATCTATTTTCGTGGTATCGACAACCTCATTGCCACTGCACGAAGCAATAAGGTAGCAGTTTGTCTCGGTTTTCAGGACTACTCGCAGTTGGCTCGTGACTATGGCGACAAGGAGGCGAAGGTTATCCAAAATACGGTGGGTAATATCTTCAGCGGACAGGTGGTAGGTGAAACAGCCAAAAACCTTTCGGAGCGTTTCGGCAAGATACTCCAGCAGCGTCAGTCGGTATCTATCAACCGTCAGGACACATCAACATCTATCAACACGCAGTTGGACTTCCTTATACCTGCCTCGAAGATTTCAAACCTCTCACAAGGTACATTCGTGGGTAGCGTGGCGGATAACTTCGGAGAAGAGATTGACCAGAAAATTTTCCACTCACGCATCATCGTGGATAGTGCAAAGGTAAGTGCCGAGACAAAGGCATACAAGAAGATTCCTATCGTCAATGAATTTAAGGACGAGAACGGCAACGACATCATGCAGGAGCAGATAGAGCGTAACTATTCCCGTATCAAAGACGAGGTTGAGCAGATCGTTCAAGATGAGATGGAACGAATCAAGGCTGATCCTGAGTTGCGTAAACGATTGTTGCCAGACGAGAAGGACGAAGATGATAACGATTAGAATCTGTATCCTATTTCTTACCGCAAAGGTTGTTCCGAGCCTTTCGGATTGAGCAAGGTCAAGCCCTGTGGGTGTCGTGGAAAAATCATCCTCGCCCCACGGGGCTTGCGGTATTTTTCCCGCCAACCTTGCACAATCCTGCACGGAACAGTCAAGGCGGTAAAGAAATAGAATACAGTGCTTCGCCTGTAATATGTATAACTTAAATAAAGATAGACGATGATTAGAATGACATTATCAGAGTATCTCCGCAGACCAAAGGATTATCGTGGAGAATGGGACACAGAAAGATGGGATATTCCCAACTGGGAAGAAGAACGCAAGAAATATATGGGAAAGCGTACATTGATGACAAACATTGATGGTGCTACCTGCTTGGTTGTCGAAGGTCTCAGCCTTGAGATTATTGATGACACCGATTGGAAGAAACCCGATGCAGTCAGAAAAGAGATAAGTCGCCAATGCTTGAAGTTCTTTACAGAGCGAGGTATCAAGCCTCACTATGCCGATTGCCTTATCCGCTATAATGACAACTACGATACCGTTGAAGTGCGTATCGCCATCGGAATGGATTCCGATACCGAAAAGGATGATGACATATTCTTCTATTGCGATACGCTGGAAGATATGAAGTCACTTGCAGAAATCGGCTGTGAGGACTTTTACATTGCCGACTGCTACAGCTTTGGAGTATATGAAGATTTATTATAAACCCAAAATATATTGAGTATGAAGATTTTATGTCAAGAGCGTTATGACAAGGCTGTTGCCTACGCAAAGGAAATCAAGAACGACACGCTGCAAAAATGTATTGACCGTTTGAAGCAGTGGGAGGAAAATCCAAACTGCCCATGTGAGATTGAGCTATACTATGACTCTGCACCTCACTCATTCGGATTCCGACAAGTATATCCCGATGGTAGAACAGGAATTGTCGGAGGCTTGCTCTATCACGGACAGCCCGACCAATCGTTTGCCGTATTGATGAATCCTATTCACGGGTGGAGCATACACACCTAAAAAAAGAATCTCGAAAAGGAGTGTTTCATTTTCCTTTTCGAGATTTATTCTCTTCCTAATTTTGATTAAGACCTGAAAGAAAGCTTTTTATGTGACCAATAGTTTCTTTTGGGTTATCATTATCGAATTCTGGAAAACCTTGAATATTATTAAGGTCTTTCCATAACTTAAACATATGAATAATTAGTAATGTGAATTTTATATTCTCATCCTTAATGTTTTCATATATGTCAAATATACGTTTGTCTTCACGCGGATGAATGCCATCTTCAATCATATCTGGATTTAAATACAGCAATGAAAACAATACGCATATCAATCCGCAATAAGCAGAAAATAATCTTTGTTCTGCAAGACTACCATTTATTTCCCAAAAAGCAGCAATGTCAGCATCTGTTTCATCAGTAATTTCTTCATCTTTATGAAGATGACCTAATGTAAAATGCGATAATTCATGTAAGAGGATGAAAGTAATACCGAAACAGTACATTGCGTTTACTTTTTCTTCATATGCTCCATCAAAATTAATTTGATAGTATTTTTCAATGTCTATTGCCTTTGAATTGTCTGTTAATGGTAATAATAGACAATAATCCATTTCCAGTTCGTTTGTTAATTTTTCAATATCTATTATAGAGATTGATCTTTTAAGATAATCATAATATTGATCAAGATCAATGTCATATCCACTCATTTGTAATAGATTCAGCAATTTTTCTTTAGGATATTGCAAGATTTCATTAACAGAGGATTTGTAATCTTCTATATTGCCCCCAATTTTCTTGCACTCTTGCAAGATTATGTCACAATCAATAGTTTTTAGTGCTATATCGCATACCAACCATAAATATTGACAATATGCTGCCGATAATTGTACATAACAACCCCCATTTAACTTATCCGGGACAATTTTTGCAGGACAAGTTATACTGGTATATTCGTCAATAAAATGAATTTCATTTGACAATCCCTTGCTTATGCAACCTGGAATGTCTGCTGTAATAATAGTTTGTAATATTGCAGTAATATTAGCATCTAATTTGTGAACTGGATATATCTTCTGTTCCATATAATCTATTATTTAATTATGTGTAAAACGGCATCGTGGATAATTAGAACAACCTAAGAAACTGCCGTATCTTCCTTTTCGCTCAACCAAATTGCCACCACACTTCGGACATTTACCATTGGCTATCGCCATATCTCTATTTTGCTGAACTGTCTGCACATTACGGATATGGCTTTCTCGACTGCCTTCAGTGGTGATATTTGCCGAAGATATTTTACTCACGATTCTCTGAATATCTTCTTGTGAAATACATTGTGTCCTATATGACATGATGGCTGAACGCAAGTTGCACCAATTTATCACTATATGGTTAGGTGTAGTAATATTCAGCTCTGCACTATCTGCAAATACGACAATGGGGATAATGGGAAAATCACCGACCTCTTTCAATATCGCTTTGACGGCTCTTGCGTGAGCCGCATTTTGGCGAATAGGATTCCTAAGTTTATGCTGTTCACTTGACCAACCCCAAAATCTCTTTTTGCCAAGCAGACTCTGTTTCCACTCTTCCGAGTTCTCATGTCCGAATATCCAACCTTTATAATTCTTCGTTTCGATTACAAAGATTCCGTATGGCGAAACTACGATGTGATCTATCTGCGTTGTCCCATAACTTGTAAGCAATAATATATCATTAAGCGTGATGTACTCCTTCGAGAGCCAATCCAGCTTTCGAGCCACACGCTTTTCTCCGAACTTGCCTATATTCTTGGGCGAAGACATCCAAATCTTAAATGCCACAAGTAGGACAAATATGCAGATGATTATTATTGAACTCATTATATTATGCTTTATACACTGCAAAGGTAGTCCGTTTTTTACGAATGAAAGACAGAAAGGGCTACAAAAAGTGTATGTAGCGTGAAAATCCCGCTTCACTCGCAAAGTCCCTTCAAGAAGTTAACTCGGAGGGACAATACCTCCACGTTCAAGCCGAGGGTTTTCGGGCAAAAAATTCTCTGCGATAATTTTTCACCCGAAAAAACGCTCCGGTATAGCCGTCCGAGTTGAGACAGAGGTTGGGACTTAGCAAGCGAAGCGACCTACGACGCATAGTACAACAGGTCAAAAATCCATTGCGGTAAGATATGCCGCATCTCTATTCTCAACCTGACTGCCATATCTATATTTCATTATAAGGTCTATCAACCACCGCCATCTTTTTAAGCCCCGATTTTTTAAGTGGGACAAAAGCAGCTCAGCTCTCAACTCTGCATATTACAAAAGTTATTTCTTTTCGGTCATACCACCGCTTTTTTCTCGCACCTTTTTTTGCCTTTGTTTTTCGCTCCTTTCGCCCCCGTTTCAGTGTGGAGCGTTTTCCCTCTTTTCACCCTTGTTTTGCCCTTTTCGTGTCTTCGCTTTCCTACCTGCTATGACAAGTGATGACACCTTATGACTTGTATAGTCTAACGGCTTAAATATCAATGTTTTATCAAATTTTGCTATATATATTTGCAGCGACAACATTAGTTATTAACGCTAAAAACTCACAGTTATGGCAAAGAAAAATGTAAGGGATGACCCTCAAAAAACACAAGTCACCGAGAACCCGCAGATGAGCGACATCGTGCTGGTCTTAGACAAGATGGAACTGCTCATTCAGGCGGTATCCGAAATCAACAAGAACGGCAAGTATTCCACCGTGCCGGCAGACAAAGAGCATCAGAACTCCTTTCTCAAGATTGACCGCTATGCGACCTTCTTCGAGAATTTCCTCAAGAACTTCTGGAGTCAGTTGAAAGACCCTACACACTTCGGTCTTTTCACGATGAAGGAGGAGGAGTTCGACAAGCCCGAAGTCAAGCAGGCCATCGAAGACCTTGCCGAAGGTAAGAAAACAAAAGCAGTGGAAGAGTTTCTCAAGAAGTATGAGATAACACCCAAAAATCAAACAGAACAGAGTATTAACAATCAAAATTCAGAAGAAATGGCAAAGAAAAATCAAACCCAGCAGCCCGTCGTTGAAGGTAACGACCAGCAGCAGAACAATCAGTATCGTTACAACGAGTCTATGATCAACTGGGACCAGTTGAAGAACTTCGGACTCTCGCGTGAGTATCTTCAGGAGCGAGGACTCCTTGATTCGATGCTCAAAGGCTACAAGACCAACCAGCTTGTACCTATCAACCTTAACTTCGGCTCTGCCGTACTGCGTACCGATGCACGCCTGTCGTTGCAGCAGTCCAACACAGGTGAGGTGGTACTCGCCATCCACGGTATCCGCAAGCAGCCCGAATTGGAGCGTCCTTACTTCGGACACATCTTCTCGGAAGAGGACAAGAAGAACCTCCTCGAAACAGGCAATATGGGCCGAGTGGTGGAACTCAAAGGCCGTAACGGAGAGTATATCCCATCGTTCATCAGCCTTGACAAGATGACCAACGAGGTGGTGGCCATGCGTGCCGAGAATGTCTATATCCCTAACGAGATTAAGGGTGTTCAACTCACCGACCAGGAGAAGAACGACCTGCGTGAGGGCAAGAAGGTCTATATCGAGGGTATGACCGCCAAGTCGGGCAACGAGTTCAACGCCCACATTCAGGTAAGTGCCGAGCGTAGAGGTATCGACTTCATCTTCGAGAACGACCGTATCTTCAACCGTACCGCTCTCGGTGGTGTGGAGCTTACCAAGCAGCAGATTGAAGACCTCAATGCAGGCAAGGCAATCTTCGTGGAGGATATGCAGCGTAAGGATGGCGAACTCTTCTCATCGTATGTGAAACTCGATGAGGCGACAGGACGACCTAACTATACACGCTACAATCCCGACTCGCCCGAGGGTGCAAGAGAAATCTACATCCCGAAGGAGATAGGCGGTGTGAAACTGACAGCTGAGGAGCAGAAAGACCTTCGTGAAGGTCGAGCAATCTTCCTCAATGATATGGTGAACAACCGTGGCGAGGAGTTCTCTTCGTTCATCAAGGCAGACCTTGAGACGGGACGACTGATGTACTCTCGCACTCCCGACGGCTTTGAGGAGCGTGCCAAGTTCGAGATTCCGAAGGAGATCTTCGGTGCCAAGCTCTCCGGTCAGCAGCGTGCCGACCTTCAGAGCGGCAAGTCGGTACTCGTGGAGGGAATGAAGGGCTTCGATGGCAAGAGCATTTCGCAGTATGTCAAGCTGAACTCCAATCAGAACAAGCTCGACTTCTACAACGAGAATCCCGACCGAAACCGCAACGCCTCACAGCGTAATGTCGTGGCCGAGAAGCAGGAGAAGCGTCAGTCAAAGGGACAGAGCATCTAACCCGAAGTCGGATAAGTCAAATCAATGTATAACTCTAAAATGAATTTTAAGATGAACGATAAGAACAAAGCACCTTTCAAGGTGGAAGATGTAAACTGGGACGAACTTTCAGGAATCGGTATTCTCAAGGATGAACTTGAAGCGGCAGGAGAACTTGACACATTGCTCCGAGGCGAGAAGACAGGTGTCGTATCACTGAGCCTCGTACTCTTGGGTGTGGATGTGGTGATGGATGCCACGCTGCAACTTGTACGCAAGAACGACTCTCCGCTGCTGGAAATCATCGGTATCAACCCCACGCAGTAACACGATTCCATTACTAACCTGACAGCCGTTTCCCGCACCGTAATCGGGACGGGAGACGGCTTCTTTAATTCCCGAAAAAATATGATAGCAATTATAGCAGAAAAGCCGAGCGTAGGTCAGGACATCGCCCGCATCATCGGTGCAACAGAGAAGAAGGACGGATATATGGCAGGCAACGGTTATCTTGTAACCTGGGCATTAGGACACCTCGTTTCCCTCGCCATGCCATCGGCATATGGTTACGGTAAGGCTTCGCACGAGGATTTGCCGATGCTCCCCGAACCGTTCCAGCTTGTGGTAAGACAGATCAAGACCGACAGAGGTATGGTAACGGACATAGGTGCCGCCAAGCAGCTCAAGCTCATTGATGAGGTATTCAGCAAGTGCGACAGCATCATCGTGGCAACGGATGCAGGGCGTGAGGGAGAACTTATCTTCCGATACATCTACCACTACCTCGGATATACCAAGCCCTTCAAGCGTCTTTGGATCTCCTCACTCACGGACGAGGCTATCCGTGCAGGTATGAGCAACCTCAAGGATGGCGAGGCTTACGATAGTCTCTACCACGCTGCCGACTGCCGTGCCAAGGCTGATTGGCTCGTGGGTATGAATGCCAGCCGTGCATTGGCTTTGGCTTCAGGTATGCCGAACAACTCCCTCGGACGAGTGCAGACACCCACGCTGGCGATGATATGCAGCCGCTACAAGGAGAACCGCGACTTCGTTTCCACACCTTATTGGCAACTGCACATCACCCTTGAGCGTCTGGGCGAGTTCCGCCAGTTCGCACATATCGAGGACTTCAAGAGCAAGGAGCAGGCAAAGGCGGCACACACACGATTCTCGCCCGACTCAATGGCACTCATCACAAAGGTGGAGCGCAAGCGTACCTACCAACAGGCACCGTTACTTTACGACCTTACCACCTTGCAGAAGGATTGCAATACGCATCACGATATGAGTGCGGAGAAGACTCTTTCTGTGGCACAGGCTCTCTATGAGAAGAAGTATATCTCATATCCGAGAACAGGTAGCAGATATATCTCGCATGACCTGATGGAGCAGGTCTATGATTCTCTTTGGAAGATTGCCACTATGCCCGAGTTCAAGGAGTATGGCAAGCGTTTCGACTTTGAGCATCTGAATATGCGTAGTGTAGATGATGACAAGGTAACGGATCACCACGCACTCATCATCACAGGTGTAGAGCCTGAGGAGTTGAACGCCCACGAGCAGATTGTCTATACGATGATTGCAGGGCGTATGCTTGAAGCGTTCTCGCCACGCTGCGAGAAGGAGTCACTGGAAATGGAGGCGACCGCCGAGGATATGAAGTTCCGTTCACGCTCTACTACCATCGTCAATCCGGGCTGGCGTGCTGTCTTTGCCCGCAAGGAGGATGCCGAGAAGGACGAGACAGAAGCCAACAAGGGTACGGCACGCTTCGCCGAGGGTGAGCATATACCCGTTACGGGCTATGGCACGGCACAGCGTAAGACAATGCCCAAGCCGCTCTATACCGAAGCGACACTCCTTGCCGCTATGGAGACTTGCGGTAGGAACATCACCGATGAGAAGGCAAAAGAGGCGATGAAAGAACTGGGTATCGGAACACCAGCCACACGAGCCGCCATCATCACGACACTCTTCAAGCGTGACTATATCGAGCGTTCAGGCAAGGCACTTGTACCTACCGAGAAGGGACTCTACATCTACGAGGCGGTAAAGGATATGCAGGTTGCCAACGTGGAGCTGACAGGCAGTTGGGAGAAAACACTCCTACAAATAGAGCAGCATACTTTGGCGACACGCTCCTTTATGCACACCATCGAGAGTTTTACCTCGCAGGTTACACGCGAGGTACTCGGACTGAAGTTCCCTGCACCCAAACAGCGTACCATTCCTTGCCCCAAATGCGGTACAGGCAAAGTGATGATACGCCCGAAGGTCGCCAAGTGCGACAATCCTGATTGCGGTCTGCTTGTATTCCGCAAGGTGCTGAACAAGGAACTTTACGAGCAGCATCTGGAACAGTTGCTCTCATCGGGAGCGACCAAGCTGATCAAGGGATTCAAGGGAAAGCAAGGTAACTCCTTCGATGCCGCCGTAGCCTTTGACGATGAGTTCAATGTAACGCTGGCATTTCCTGAAAAGAAGAGAGATAAGAAAAGATGATGTCAGTCATCCCGATTCGTAGGCAAAGGTAGTGAACCGCCCTCATTCCACCCCGCAAGGTCGTGCCGCAGGCGGTTTCGGCAAAAATCATCCTCGCACAGCTGCGGTATTTTTACCGAAAACCTTGCCGGTGGAGGCGTTTCACATCCAAGCCCACGAAATCGGGAACGACTGTTCCCACTAAATAATATAGGATATGAAAACAAATGACCCAATCGTAAGAAAGAGAATGAAGTGGATAGGCATGATACTGTTAGCCGTAGTAGCAGCATTAGGTTTCAGCTATCTCTATACACGAGGTGTATCACCCGTATGGGCTGCGGTAGCCATCGTATGTTTCCCTGGCTTCTTCCGATTTATATACAAGATTGCCTGCATCGTAATGGCAGCACTGATACTCTTTGCCATACTCAGTTTCTTGGTCTTCTAACTCTTAAAGCAATGAAAAGGTCTTGTCATCGACATACACCATATAAGCAGATATATTGCGATATGGGTTGTGGGAGCTGTCCTTCTCGGACGGCTCTTTTTGTAGGTGGACGATTCAAGTATGAGGATAAGAATGAAGAGAAGGAAAGAGAAAATACCAGCCATTGGCAAGCCGATGAACTACAGGGCAAAGTTGGCCAATGCTTCTTATCGGACAGCAAGGTCGGGCCACAGGTGGTTTCGGAGAAAATCATCCTCGCCGTGCTGCGGTATTTTCCCCGAAAACCTTGCCTTACCGGAAGCATTAGCCTTAACGCCCTCGTAGTTCAACGGACTGCCAAAGTCCGAGTATTAACCATATAATAAAAGATAAAGCTATGAATCAAGCAATCATCGCAAGTGTACCGATGGCACCGATGCAGATGCCTGTGGTACGTAGAAGAAGAGTAAAGGTCACTGAACCTGAAATCAAGTTGCCGCCAAGAGGCTCACGAGGTCCGGTACATATATCGGAGCTGCTCAATCCCATTCTGGAGATAAGCAAGCATCCTGACCGTAACAGACTGCTTGCAGAGTTCTTCAACCAGTGAACATCACAAGAAAATAATTCAGTATTAACATTAAATCATAAAGTTATGTTTTTCACATCAATTTCACAGATGATGACCGAGAGCGTAGATCTTACGCTCGTCATCCGCAAAGCGAACGGACAGCTTACTGTATCAACATTGCCGAAGGCCAACGGACTTAAAGATGAGGCAGCAAACCACATCATTCCGCTGACACTAACGGGCACTCCCGAAGAGATGGATGCAGAGTTCCTGCAACACATCATGCAGCCTATACGCAAGGCTACGGGGCTTATCTCCAATTTGATGGAGTTCGAGAAGCAGGCAGACAAGGCTGCTGCCAACAGTAAGGCGGCAAAGGATGCCAAGGCTAAGGAGACCAAGGAGGAGAAGGAGAAGCGTGAGAAGTACGAGAAGCATATGAAGAAGGCCGAGGAGTTTATCACTGCCAAGAATCATAAGGATGCCATCACCGCACTCCAACAGGCTCGTATGTATGCCACTGCCGACAAGCAGAAGGAGGTAGATGAGAAGATTGCCGCACAGAAGAAGGCGATGAACCAAGGCTCGCTCTTCGGGATGATGGAAGAGACTCCTGCACCGGCTCCACAAGTGGCACAACCGCAGAATGTGGCACCGCAACCTGCACAGCAGCCTATCCAGCCGCAGGCAGCACCACGACAGATGCCGCCACAGCCACAACAGACTGTAATGCGTCCCGTGCAGCAGCCGATACAGCGACCTGTTCAGCAACCTCCACAGCCTCAGTATGGCGGGCAGCCCATGTTCACCGTGCCACAAGGCGGTTATCCTCCTCAAAATGTAGGACAGCAGCATCCTCACTATCCGCAGGGTGAGATTCCGATGTTCCCACATCATGAAGAGCCTCCTATGCCTGAAGAGTTACAGCAGGCATATATGCACGAAGGCCCTGCATACCGCCCCGAGGATTATGAGGAATATCCCGACTTCCCTCAGTCAATGTTAGAAAATCATTATTCACAGGCATACGCCCAAACAGTTTAAGACTATGGCACTTTTAAGAAACGAAATGCAGCGATCATTCACCTTTAAGAAAGGTACAGAGATGATTACACTTCCTGATCCCAATCCGAACGACTCTCCGGAGAGTGTGATGAGCTTCTACTCGAACATCTATCCGGAACTGACAACAGCAACCGTACACGGCCCGACCATCAAGGATGACAAGGCTGTATATGAGTTCAAGACAACCATCGGAACAAAAGGATGATAACTATGAGTAAGGACACTAAAAAGAAGCAGTCATGCAGACCATTGGACGAACATCAGTCGGAACAGCTCGCAAGGATGATAATCGCATCGACCAAGCGGGAGGTACGATACGGTGTGACAAGAGTAGAGAGAGTTACGGCGCCAACGGGTGCCGTAATTCTTTTCTAAAGACACCTATTCTTCCCATAGCACCACAGACTATTATGAGGGAGAGCTATTGTGGAAACAGTTATAACCTAATCACGCAGGAGAATTACGAATACCTGCGTGATTCTTATTTCCGCTATGCCGAATTGATGAATGTAAAGGCGGAGCATACACCCGGCCGAACTATCGGTGAAGGTATTGTCAATCTCTACAATGAGATGAACGACCTCGTAAATAAAAGCGGCATGTATCTCAACCTTGAAGATGACAATGGCTGTCTATACTTCAATGTGTGGAACACACATACTTGGGGTGAGTACACACTGTACTACTTCCCTGTAAAGTTCGTGGAGGAACTGAATCCCACACTCAGACGCATTGTCATCACATTCTATCATAATTTTATGAAAGAGAACGGTATAACCACTATCAACGATGAGGATGATATGGACTGGGCTATGGATATGCTGACTGAAGGCTGCTATGAGGATGAAGATGCCAAAGAGAGGCGAGCGAGGGGAAAGCTCGTGAAATCATACAAGGATGGCAGAGCATATAAACTCCTCGACAGGGTGTGGCGAAAGTCCTACTACAAGAACCTGCCGAAAGCCATAGAAGAATATGAGTGTAAGAATGGCTTTGAACAAGGTCTTATCGAACTGCTGAGAAGAGGACTTGAGTTCATAAAGACGGATAAAGCCATCATGTACTATGGCTATGACCCGTTCTATGACGAGGAGCCCGATTATCTGCCGATGACACTCGAACAGCAGATAAGAGTTGTCTATGACAGCGATGATATAATGACGGAACACCTTATCGACTTCTATAATTCCTCCCGTCAGGAGTCATACGATATTATTCCTGCATCAACCTTTGCCGTCTCTCCAAAGACCGACAAGGTTTTTACACTTGAAGATACCTATCCTGAAAGGTTTTTCAAGTGGGCAGATGATTTTATTCACTACATACGATAATCACTATGGATACAAACAAACTTACCAAGCAGATAAATACGATGCTGCACCCACGTGCGGCATTGATAGCATACTCCACAGATGGAGGAGATACATACTTCCTTGAAGTAAGGAGCATAGATAATGAGGGAGCCATGAGCGAAGGCCGTCCCGTAACGGTGGACTTCATCAACGAACTTATCAAGGGATATTCCGAGAGGCACAGCAGCACACCGCATGGTCGCATCCCGACAAATATGCTATGGAGTGATACCCGCAAGGGCTACGAGAAATATGTCTGGTATAACCCGCCACAAAAGCGTATGATGTTCTTCAAGGAGTCGCTACATATTGAGAATGCCGAGTACAACCTGCCAGGTGTCATCTATGAGGTGCGGGATGAGCGTATGAACATCTACGCATACATAGACAAGGAACTGAAGCCCGAAACGGAACTCTACGCTGCTCCGTTCTTCAATGTCACAGGGTCAAGCGTCTGTCTCGGCTCGGCAAAGATTGACAAGCCGACAGAGATTACCTACGACAAATTACTTGAGTACTGGGAGAAGAAGTTCTGGCTTACAGAGTTCTCACACCTCGGAGGTAACGGAAATCCCACAAAGAGCAACCTTGTACTGGTAACAAAGGCAGCAAAAGATGCTCCCTTCAACATTGAAGAGTTAAAGCCTCTAAAGAATTTGAAACTTAAAGATATACTACGATGAAAAGAGTACATTATACCGACAGCTATCTGCTCGTACCACAACACCCCGTAACGGTAAACCTTATAGGTGGTGGCGGTACAGGTTCGCAAGTATTGACAAACCTTGCACGATTGGATGTAACACTTCGTGCCCTCGGACATCCGGGACTATTCGTAACGCTATACGATCCCGATATTGTAACTGAAGCCAACATAGGACGACAACTCTTCGGGTATTCCGACTTGGGGCTGAATAAGGCGAATTGCCTGATAACACGCATCAACAACTTCTTCGGGAATGACTGGAAGGCAGTGCCGGCACTCTATCCCTCCAATATGAAAGATGTACGACAGGAACATCTTGCCAATATAACCATAACCTGTACGGACAATATAAAGTCGAGAATAGACCTCTGGAATGTACTCAAAGCATTGCCACAGTACAATTATACAAACTATCAGACACCTCTGTATTGGCTTGACTTCGGCAACACGCAAACATCGGGACAGGTCGTATTGGGTAGTATCCCGAAAAAGATAAAGCAACCCACTTCTCAAATTTACCAGACCGTACCGTCATTAAAGGTCATCACAAAGTTGGTAAAGTATGCCCGAATCAAGGAAGATGACTCCGGTCCGAGCTGTTCACTTGCCGAGGCATTGGAGAAACAGGACCTGTTCATCAACTCCACATTAGCTCAGCTCGGCTGCAATATCCTCTGGAAGATGTTCCGACACGGTATGATAGAGCATCACGGACTCTATCTAAACCTTGCGACAATGAAGGTCAATCCGATAATGGTATAATCAATAGTAGCTGTCATATTCACACAAATATGATGGCTTTTTTTATGCTATTGCCCACTTTTATAACAATATAGCCAACATTTTTAGCGTTTTATATTACATCACAGCCTTGAATAGCTATTAAAAAATGATAAAGTCACCTTAATTTTTTGCTTTATTAGTAATTTTGCGCTCCAAGGCATATATGATAAACTGTTCGGACTAACCCGAGCCTTAAATATAGGACGCAATGAAGATTCAAAGAAAGTTAGCCTTAGGCTATGCTATTATTGTCGCCCTAATTGGTGGTATCGTATATACGTACCTGCACGAGTGGCGACAGATGAACAGATTGGAGCGTGAAGTGAAAGAGATTCACCGACTCCGACAAAATGTACATGAAGCATACGTGCATATGCTCGACCTCACGATGTTCGGTGAGACGATCCTCGAATGGGAGGAGGCAGACACCGCACTCTACCGTGCCAAACGCATGGAGGTCGACAGCATTCTCTGCGAGTTCAAGAACTACTATTCGGGAGAACGAATAGATAGTCTGCGGCATCTGATGGCAGAGAAGGAAATCCAACTATTCAATATCTCCCAACTCTTTGAAAAACAGGTTGAACTTGGCGAAGAACTTGCCGAGCGTGTCCCCGTCATCGCTTATGAGAGTACGCAGGAGCCCCCGAAGAAGAAAGGTGGTTTCTTGGGACTCTTCAAGAAAAAGGAGAAGACTCCGCCTCAATCCACAACTTCCACGAAACTCTACACCCTCAATCGTGATGTCATCAGGAAACAGTCCGAGCAGAGCAGGCAACTATCCGAAACGGCAGATAGTCTGGCACAGCGTAATCTCAACATCAACCAACGTCTGAAGAGTCTAATTGCTGCAATGGATGAGCGTGTCACGACAGACCTGCAAGAGCGTGAGCAACAGATTATTGAGACCCGTGAACGGACAAAAGTATGCTTGGGAGGTATAACAGCCTTCATCTTCCTTGCTCTGCTGCTCTCATACATCGTAATTATGCGTGACTACGGGCGTAAAGAGCGTGGTCGCCGCAAATTGGAGGCAAGCAACCGCAAAAATGCCGAGTTGCTTGAAATGCGTAACAAGATCATCATGACCATATCGCACGATATCCGTGGCCCGCTCAACGGTATCAGCGGTAACGCAGAGCTGGCTATGGATATGAGGGACAAGAAGAGACGCAACCACAAGCTCAGGAACATTACCATTCTATGCAAGCATGTCCTGCACCTTGTAAATAACCTCCTTGATGTCTATCGTCTGGATGAAGCCAAGGAGACTCCGAATCCCGTTCCGTTCCACCTGTCCGAGTCGTTGGAGAGAATAGCCGACAGCGTATCACACCTGATAAAGGAGAAGGGACTGCAATTCAAGCATCGCAACACAAATACAAATGTCACGGTAAAGGGTGATAAGGACAAGATAGAGCGTATCATCAACAATCTCATCACCAATGCTGTCAAATTCACATCCGAGGGAAATGTATGTTTCAAGGCTTCGTATGAGAATGGCTGGCTGACAATGAAGGTAAGCGATACGGGAGTCGGCATCTCCGAAGATATGATGAAACGCATATATGTACCATTCGAGCGTGCTACAAATGAGAATAATGCCGATGGCTACGGTCTTGGTCTGCCTATCACCAAAGGTCTTGTCACTCTGCTTGGTGGAACGATTGAGGTGGAGAGCAAGCAAGGTGCAGGAACGATCTTCATTGTTAAATTGCCTCTGCCTGTAACCGATGAGAGTGTGGAAGAGGAAACGGTAATGGATGATATCTCGCATCACCTGCCTGGCAGCGTAATCACCATTGACGATGATACCTTGCAGTTGGAGGTAATCAAGGAGATGCTGGAGCGTAACGGTGTCTCGTGCAAGACCTGCATCAATGCCAAAGAACTCTTTGAGGAGATTAGAAATAAGGACTACGACCTTGTGCTGACCGACATTCAGATGCCCGACACCAATGGTTACAGAGTCTTGGAATTGTTGCGTAAATCACGCATAGGCAATTCCCGAACCGTACCGGTGGTGGCGATGACCGCCAGAGAGGATGGCGACAGACAGGCTCTGCTGGATGCTGGCTTTGACGGCTGTATCTTCAAGCCGTTCTCCATGGTAGACCTGCTGCAACACCTCGCCTCCGTAGTCAAGGAGAGGGAACAGAACGAAAGTGCTGATTTCTCCGGACTGCTTGCTGAGGTTACAGACAAAAGGAAGGTATTGAGATTACTGCTGGAGAGCTGTGAGAAGGATATGACGGATTTGAAGATTGCGATGACAACAGAGAAGGTGGAGTCCATGCGTAATGTCGTACATCGTATGATGCCGATGTGGGAGATGCTCTCAATGGAGAAAACACTCCTTGCATACCGCAAGGCATTGAAGGAACAGGATAATGATATTCAGGCATTATTGGTACATACAGGACAGATTATAACCCACATAGAGCGTCTAATGGAGGATGCCCGTAAAGAGATAGAGAGAATAGCCGATGAAGAAACGGATACTGATAGTAGAGGATAATATAGCCCTCTCGCATATACAGAAAGACTGGCTGGAGCGTGAAGGATATTCAGTGGCTACGGCTATGAATGAGCCCTTTGCCCATAAGTTGCTACGCAAGGAACGGTTCGACCTGATACTCTCCGATGTGCGTCTGCCACAAGGCGACGGCATACACCTCCTTGAATGGATTGGCAAGGAGAAGATGGATATCCCATTTGTGATAATGACCGAATATGCCTCCATTACCGATGCTGTCAAGGCTATCAAGATGGGTGCAAAAGATTATCTCTCCAAGCCTGTATATCACGAGCAGCTGGTGGAGATGGTCAAGGAACTGCTGAAGCCCATAGCAACGATGCGCAGCAAGGAGAAGGAACTATTCAAGCGTATAAGTCCAAAGGCAAGGGAGGCGGAGCATCTTGCCGAAATCGTTGCCTCATCGGACATAACGGTATTGATACTCGGAGCCAATGGTACGGGTAAAGAGTCCATCGCCCGAAGCATTCACTTCCACAGCACCCGCAAGGATATGCCTTTCGTGGCGGTAAACTGCGGAGCGATACCTCGTGAACTTGCCGCCTCGATGTTCTTCGGACATACGAAAGGAGCATTTACGGGTGCAGACACAGACAAGGGTGGTTACTTCGATGCCGCCAAAGGTGGTACGCTATTCCTTGATGAGATAGGCACATTGCCATTTGATATGCAATCCTCATTGCTTCGTGTATTGCAGGAGGGAACATTCATGCCTGTAGGCTCAAGCAGGGAGCGTGTGGCGGATGTGCGTATCGTTGCCGCCACCAACGAGAATATGGAGAAGGCTATTGCTGACGGTCGTTTCCGTGAGGACCTGTATCACCGTTTAGGTGAGTTTGAGATACACCAACCATCACTATGCGAGTGCCCCGAAGATATACTCCCGCTTGCCAACTTCTTCCGAGAAAAATATTCTGCGGAGCTTCATAGGAAAAGAACGGGCTTCACGGCTGAAGCGGAACGGTTGTTGCTCTCACACTCCTGGTCAGGTAACATCAGGGAGTTGCAGAACAAGATTAGACGGGCAGTATTGATGGCCAAAGATACGCTCATCGACTATGCGGATTTGAACATCACACCTGCAATACAAGCAGATGCTCCGGAGGCTCCATTGCTTCCGTTAAAAGACGAAGAACTGGAGAAACAGAGCATCATCAGAGCCTTGCAGTCGTGCAGCGGCATCAAGACAAAAGCGGCTCAAATGCTCAATGTAGACTCATCTACACTATACCGTAAAATGAAAAAGTACGGCATAAAATGATGATTGTGGGGGCAATATGAACCGCGTATCGGCAAAAAGTTGTATCTTTGAGCCGTAAAATTGAAATATCGTGACAGAACATTAGTGGTCTCTGTCCGTTTACATAACATAAGTTCGCAAGAATCCTAAACAGAAATCTGGCAGTGGAAGTTAAAGTGATGAATTGCGTAATGCTTATGCTATGCGTATGCATAGCGTGGCATCGCGTGTATCACTTTGGGCTTGCCAGAGCCTCTGTTTAGATGCGTGATGACCACGCTTCTTTTTTGAACGGAGGTAACGATATGGCAAAGATTCAGATCATAACAGCAGTGACAATGGACGGCTTTCTTCCGAAAGCTGACGAGAACCTGATGCAGTGGGTGTTGAACGACTCAAAGGGTTTTCCTTATTGGCACGAGCGTAGCATCTACCGTCTTGTACCAAACTATCCGTTGCTTGACCTGCTTGCTGAAAGAGACTCCGACAAGAACAGATCCGACATCTACATCGCTGAAATATCCGACACGCAGAGCATAGAGTTTATGCGTGGACTATCACGCTACAACCTTATTGATGAGATGGTCGTCTATACTCTGCCACTTATTCTCGGCAAAGGTACACCCGTATTCGATGACCTTACTCCGAGCCGTTGGAATGTTCATAAGACCACAACCTTCCCTAACGGAATAACACGCATCATCTATCGCAACTCTTGCATTTTGCAATAGCAGGTTGCGAAAAAGTCTTGCATTTTGCAATACTTTAAAAAGCCCCGATTTTTACGCTGAAAATTTTTATTTCACTGATACACAATGCTGTATCGGTGTCTTTTTATGTCATTTCATGTCGTTGGCACGCCAAATGCCCTTTAGATAGTATAACCTGTTGCGCAACACGGTGTAGTAACCCGATTATTTACACTTAAACAGATTATACGATGTTACAGATAAATAATGAAACCGCCCATGCGATGTTCTACAAACTGATGGAACGCTTCGATAAGATTGAGAAGATGCTGGAGCGACAGAACAAGATGAAGGAGTGTCTCGATGGCGATACCCTGCTGGATAACTACGACCTGAGCAAACTGCTTGGCGTGACTCACCGTACCCTTGCTCGCTACCGCCAGAAGAAACTTATCCGCTACTATATGATTGACGGACGCACATACTACAAGGCTTCCGAGGTCAAGGACTTCTTCGAGCAGAAGGGCTTGCCACTTCCGGCAAGCATGAGAAATAATCCCAATGTCTAACCTCAAAACAAGTATGGAATATGGAAATCGTATGTATAGATAAGAAGGCATTTGATGAGATATGCAGCCACTTCAACGAGTTTGAGGATAGAGTGAACAGACTATGCCGACCTAATCAGGATCTTGGCCTAAAGAACTGGATGGATAACCAGGATGTGTGTCAGATACTCCGCATCTCGAAACGAACACTGCAAGTGTACCGAGAGAAGGGCTTGATACCGTTTGCACGCATAAAGCACAAGATATTCTACAAACCCGAGGATATTCTGAGATTCATTGACAGCACTTATCACCCCATTAAAAAGAAAAGACCATGAGCAGCTTTTTTATAGACAAGACTGACCCGCATATCGCGGAGATACTTGAGCGTTTGAGACGAGTAAACAAAATTCTTCAAAAGACGGAGACTCTGGTACAACCTACATTGAACAATGAGAGGTTTCTGACTGATGAGGAACTCTCCAAGATACTCAGAGTGAGCCGCCGCACATTGCAGGAGTATCGCTCGGCAGGTGCAATACCTTACTACCTTGTTCAGGGCAAAGCTCTTTACAAGGAGTCTGAGATTGAAAAGATTCTCAATGATTCCCATAAACGCTGCGTGGAGGAACAGCGATGGGTATGACCCTAAACAATAGCAACGACCCCGATTTGAGGCCGTTGCTATTGTTTTTATACTGTTGTCCGCTTCCATTTGATACATCTCTCAAACTTCAGACCCTCATCTGCGAGTTCTATCTTCTTGTCTGCTGTAACCTCACGCAAGCGTTTCATATCCTCATCAACCTTCTTATCCGTAACATGGGCATAAATCTGTGTGGTGGTGATGGAGGTATGTCCCATCATCTTACTTACCGTCTCAATAGGTACACCCAGCGATAAAGTAATATGCGTTCCGAAATTATGACGAGCTTTGTGGTAGGTAATATGAAAGCCATACACCTCACTCAACTCCTGCATTAGCATTGACATATAGTTTCGGTCCCAGGTATTGAATACCTTATCACTTTGCCGCTCATGCTTGTACTTTTCGATAATCCGAAGTGGTATATCCAACAGACGAATAGATGATAGTGTGTCAGTCTTCTTACGCTTGATGTGTATCCACCAGCTGCCATCTTCTGCCTGTGTTATATCGTTCACGGATAACCGTCTTAAATCAGCGTATGCCAATCCTGTAAAAGTCGAGAAGATAAACCAATCGCGTACCCGTTGCAATTGAGGCTTATCTACAGGCGTTGACATCAAGGTTTTAAGATCCTCCAACTTCATATGTCGGCTCTTGCGCTTAGGCAACGGTGGATGTAGTCGACAGTAAGGATCTCTACGCAAAGTGCCTTGACTGACGGCTCGCATTGTCATCTTTTTCAGTCTATACAAATGTTCGTGTACCGTCTTGGGACTTAGACGACAATCGCTTTGCAGGAATATCTCAAAGTCGTCATAGAACACCTTGTCAAGGCTTCGCAATGTGACATCTTCCACACCTCGTTTCTCCTGAATAAACGCTGCAAGGTGCTTGTATGAGCGTTGATAACAATCGTAGGTCTCCTTGATTCTATCCACGCCAACACGCTTCTTGAACTCCTCGTTATGTTCACGGAAGAGGGCAAGCAATGTTACAGGCTTTTGGCCGATACCCTTGACTGCGTTCTTGACAAGTTCTGCGGTAACAAAGCCTAAACTCTTCTTGATATGATTATAGTGTTCGGTTATCCCCTTGGTAAGTTCGTCAATGGCTCTGTTTACCGTTACGGCATTTTCGCTACGACCATCGGCACGACCCTTATCGGGATTCCAGATAGAAGGATTCACCGATACTTTCGTACCGATTTGTTCCCATTCAGCATCAATGCTAACTTTACACAATAGTTGGCACATACCATCCTTGCGTACTTTCGTGCGGTTGATGTAGAACAATATGGCGAAGGTACTGCGACGCTTCGTGTTCTGATTCTCTGTATTCTTGTCTGTTCTCATATTTAGTCGTTTTAATGGTTTCAAATGGCGATTGTAAAGCGTTCACTAATCTTGCTGTCGAGCCTTTTAGTGTCAGCATCAATCTTTTCATCGGTTACTTTGGCATAAATCTGTGTCGTGTCGATACGTGTGTGGCCCAACA